>Ga0075425_100000549_pt1 | contig 35444 bp, 36 predicted proteins | sample SoiMethybrSBSTD4_FD_75300 | JGI IMG/M metagenome (GOLD analysis project Ga0075425, IMG submission 75300) | Bulk soil microbial communities from a Populus tree surrounding site in Tennessee, USA - Soil MetaG P. TD hybrid SBSTD4 | ecosystem: Environmental > Terrestrial > Soil > Tree plantation... | reverse complement strand
CGAGGGTGACCCATGCCCCCACCGGGCCGGCCTATACGTCAGCCGCCACCCCCACCGCGTACCTTGCGACCTCGTATCGGGTATCCGAGTGACTACGCCTGCCGAGACACTGTTGGCAGCTGCGCGTGACCTCGGCGTACTAGATCTGGTGTTGATGGGTGACTCGGCGCTGTAACTGTCGACAGATCGCACCTCCTCAGCAGATGTAGTTGCAATCTGCCGGCAGTTTCCGAATTAGGAGGTCAGACCATCATCTGGCGGGCGGTCGGTGGTATCGGCCGCGGCAGCTTCGTCGTGCCGGACAGATATTCATCGACACCCGCGGCACACGCGCGACCCTCAGCGATAGCCCAAACGATCAGCGACTGACCCCGGCCCGCATCCCCACAGACGAAGACACCATCGACGCTGGTGGCGTAGTCCTTATCCCGCGCCACGTTGCCACGCTCATCGAGCGCACAGCCGAGCTGGGAGACAACAGTGTCGGCCTCCGGACCGGTGAAGCCCATGGCCAAAAGGACGAGCTCGGCTGGAATCTCCCTTTCGGTGCCCTCGACGGGAACGATCTTGCCGCCCTCGAACCGCACTTCCGACATTCGCAACGAAGCCACATTGCCGTCGTAGTCACCGATGAACTCCGAAGTCGACACCGAGTAGACCCGCTCCCCCGCCTCCTCATGCGCGGAGGAAACTCGATAGGTCATCGGGTACGTCGGCCAGGGCTGGTGCGCCGGCCGCTCCTCTGGCGGCGTTGGCATGATCTCCAACTGCACGATCGAGCTAGCTTGCTGTCGAATCGCCGTGCCCAGGCAGTCAGCCCCGGTGTCGCCACCACCGATGATCACCACATGCTTGTCCTTGGCTGTGATCTGGTTCTCCACATGGCGCCCCAAGGCGACCCGGTTGGACTGCGGGAGATACTCCATGGCCTGATGGATGCCGTTGAGATGGCGCCCCGGCACCGGCAGGTCGCGTCCGACGGTGGAACCAACCGCCAGCACGATGGCGTCGTAACGCTCTTGAAGCTCACGACCGGTGATCTTGACTCCGGCCTCGGTTTCGCAATGGAAGTTCGTGCCCTCATCCAGCATCTGTCGGATGCGGCGATCGAGTACCGATTTCTCCATCTTGAACTCGGGAATGCCGTAGCGCAGTAGCCCGCCTGGCGCATCCGCCCGCTCGAAGACGGCAACCGTGTGCCCGGCACGGGTGAGCTGCTGGGCGGCCGCCAGCCCAGAGGGACCTGATCCGATGACCGCCACCCGCTTGCCGGTATGCCACTCTGGCGGTTGCGGGTCGACCCTTCGCTCGTCCCAGGCCCTGTCGATGATCGCGACTTCGACGTTCTTGATCGTCACCGGATCGCGATTGATGCCCACAACACAGGCGGTCTCGCACGGTGCGGGGCACAACCGCCCAGTGAATTCAGGGAAATTGTTCGTCGCGTGCAACCGCTCCAGCGCCTCGTCCCAATCGCTGCGCCATACCAGGTCGTTCCATTCCGGAATGAGATTGCCCAGCGGGCAGCCGGTGTGGCAGAACGGGATGCCGCAGTCCATGCATCGGCCAGCTTGCTCGGAGATGATCGGCAGCACAGCCCGTCCAGGCGTACCCGGGTAAACCTCTTTCCAGTCGTGGATCCGCTCCGCAACCGGTCGCCGCGTCGCAACCCGCCTAGGAGTGGTCATAAACCCTCGTGGATCAGCCACGCTAAATCCCTTTCAGCTGGAGAGGAGCGAGGACTCGTCCGGTTCTCGCCCTCGGGCTTGGACGGGCCTGGCGGGAGCCCCGAGCCTGCGAGGGGCGGATGGTTGCCCGAGGGCGTGGACCGGCGAGGCCGCGCGACGAGCTCACCCGTGGGCTGCTTCCATCATCTTGCTGGTGATCTTGGCCTCATCGAGTCCCTCGGATTGCCCTTGCTGACGCGCGGCGATCACGCGCGCATAGTCGCGTGGGAGCACCTTCGTGAAGCGCGTACCGACCGCGTGCCAGTCCGCAAGCAAGGACTCGGCAACCTCGGAATCGGTCTCCTCACGATGCTGCACGATCAGCCTTCTCAGAAAATCAAGATCGGCTTCGGTCGGTACGAGCGCATCAACCATCTCGGTGTTCAGCAGCGTCGGGTCGAGGTCCAGGAAGTAACCGATCCCTCCCGACATGCCGGCCGCAACATTGCGGCCTGTCTTTCCGAGTACGACGGCGATGCCACCGGTCATGTACTCACAGCCGTGATCACCCAGGCCCTCGACAACGGCAATCGCACCAGAGTTGCGTACGCAGAACCGCTCGCCAACCTGGCCGCGAATGAAGAGCTCGCCTGAGGTTGCGCCGTATGCGATGACATTTCCGGCGATGATGTTGTTTGCGGCGACGAACTGGGCCGTACGCGCCGGGCGCACCACGATGCGGCCGCCAGAGAGTCCCTTAGCCAGATAGTCGTTGGCATCGCCCTCCAGGCGCAGCGTGATCCCCGCGGGCAGGAAGGCGCCAAAGCTTTGTCCGGCCGAGCCCTCCAGAGTGATGTCGATGGTGCCGTCGGGTAGACCTTCACCCTTGGTGGCCTTCGTCACCTCATGGCCCAAGATCGTCCCAACAGTGCGATCAACATTCCGGATGGACAGTGAGGCGCGAATGGCCTCACCGGTCTCCAGCGCCGGTCGGCAGATCCTGATCAACTCCTGGTCCAGCGCCTCAGCTATGCCATGATCTTGAACCGTGGTGTTGTGCAGTACAGCACCTTCGGGGAGATCGGGCTTGTGCAAGATCGGCCGAAGATTGAGACCATGCGCCTTCCAGTGGCGCTCAGCTCGCGTCGTATCGAGTACCTCAACATGACCGATCGCCTCGGCAAGAGTCCGGAAACCCAATGTCGCAAGGTGTTCGCGCACCTCCTCAGCGATGAACTCGAAGAAGTTGATCACGAACTCCGGCTTTCCGGAGAACTTCGAGCGCAGCTCGGTGTTCTGCGTCGCAACACCTACCGGGCACGTGTCCAGATGGCATACCCGCATCATGATGCAGCCACTGACCACCAACGGCGCGGTGGCAAAGCCAAACTCCTCGGCACCGAGCAACGCGCCGATGATCACGTCACGGCCAGTCTTCAGCTGACCGTCGACCTGCACCACGATGCGGTCTCGCAACCCATTGAGCAACAGCGTCTGCTGAGTCTCGGCAAGACCCAGCTCCCACGGCCCTCCAGCGTGCTTCAACGACGTCAATGGAGCCGCACCGGTACCACCGTCATGCCCGGAGATCAACACGACATCAGCCTTGGCCTTGGACACACCAGCAGCGACCGTCCCGACTCCGACTTCAGCGACCAGCTTGACGTGCACCCGGGCCGAGGGATTGGCGCACTTCAGGTCATGGATCAGCTGCTTGAGATCTTCAATGGAGTAGATGTCGTGGTGTGGCGGCGGGGAGATCAGTCCGACGCCGGGCGTGGAGTGCCGAGTCTTGGCGATCCACGGGTACACCTTCTGGCCCGGCAACTGGCCGCCCTCGCCGGGCTTGGCGCCCTGGGCCATCTTGATTTGGAGATCTGATGCATTCGTCAGGTAGTCAGAGGTCACGCCAAAGCGCCCGGATGCCACCTGCTTGATCGCGCTGCGCCGTTCCGGATCGTAGAGGCGGTCCTTGTCCTCGCCGCCCTCACCGGTGTTGGACTTGCCACCCAGTCTGTTCATGGCGATCGCCAGCGTCTCGTGCGCCTCCTTGCTGATGGAGCCGTACGACATCGCTCCAGTGGAGAAGCGCTTCACGATCTCGCCGACGGGCTCGACTTCCTCGATCGGGATCGGCTCGCGGTCGGACTTGAACTTCAACAACCCCCGCAAGGTCATCAACCGCTCGGACTGCGTGTCGATGTGATGGGTGTACTGCTTGAAGATGTCGTAGCGCCCAGACCGGGTCGAGTGCTGCAGCCGGAAGACGGTTTCCGGATCGAACAAGTGCGGCTCGCCCTCGCGGCGCCACTGGTATTCCCCACCGACCGCGAGCGTTCGGTGCGCCAGCGGGATTCCGTCGAGCGGGTACGCGGTCAGATGTCGCTTAGTGACCTCCTCCGCAATCTGCTCCAAGGTCACACCGCCGAGCTTGCTGGTGGTGCCGGTGAAGTAGCGGTCGACCACTTCTCTGGACAGGCCGAGCGCTTCGAAGATCTGAGCGCCGGTGTATGACGCGACCGTTGAGACACCCATCTTGCTCATCACCTTGAGCACGCCCTTGCCGAGCGCCTTGATGACGTTGCTGACCGCCTTTTCCGGCGTGACGCTGGTGTAGACCTGGTGCCGCGCCAGATCCTCGACGGATTCGATCGCTAAGTAAGGGTTCACGGCAGCGGCGCCGTAGCCGATGAGCACCGCGACGTGATGCACTTCGCGTACGTCGCCGGCCTCGACGATCAAACCCACTTGGGTCCGCGTCTTCTCCCGAACCAGGTGGTGATGCACGGCCGCGGTCAAAAGCAGCGATGGGATCGGCGCCAGCTCGGCGTTGGAATGCCGATCGGACAGCACGATTATCCGAGCACCAGCGGCAATAGCCGCCGAAATCTCGGCGCAGACCTCGTCGAGCCGCGCGGTCAGTGCCTCGGCGCCCCCGTCAACCTGATACAGGCCTTGGGCCACATAGGTCTGATATCCGGGGAGATCGCCCTCACGATTGATCTTGACGATCTTGCTGAGGGCGTCGTCGTCCAGCACGGGGAATGGCAGCACCAACCGGCGACACGAGGCAGGGCTGGGATCGAGCAGGTTACATTCCGGCCCGATCGTGTTGTACAGCGACGTCACCAACTCCTCGCGAATGGCATCGAGCGGCGGATTGGTCACTTGGGCGAACAGCTGGGCGAAGTAGTCGAACAGCAGTCGTGGCTTGTCACTGAGCGCCGCTAGCGGGGTGTCGGTGCCCATCGAGCCGAGGGGTTCAACACCGGTGGAGGCCATCGGGGCCAAGATGATCCGCAGTTCTTCCTCGGTGTAGCCGAACACTTGCTGGCGGCGAGTGACCGAGGCATGGGTATGGACGACATGGTCCCTGTCCGGCAGGTCGGACAGCAGGATTCTGCCTCCGACAAGCCACTCTCCGTACGGAGCCGCCGCAGCGAGCTGGGCCTTGATCTCCTCATCGGAGATAATCCGGTGCTGATCAAGATCAACAAGGAACATCCGGCCTGGCTGCAGCCGGCCCTTCTGGACGATCTTGTCTTGCGGAATGTCCAACACTCCGGCCTCAGACGCCAGCACCACCAGGCCGTCGTCGGTGACCCAGAAGCGACCGGGTCGCAGACCATTGCGATCCAACACGGCGCCGACGACCGTGCCGTCGGTGAACACCACTGCCGCGGGCCCATCCCATGGCTCCATCAGGCAGGAATGGAAGGCGTAGAACTCCCGGCGCGCCGGGTCCATCTGATTGTTGTTCTCCCAGGCTTCCGGGATCATCATCAACAGCGCGTGTGGCAGTGATCGACCGCCGAGGTTCAGCAGCTCCACCACTTCGTCGAACGAGGCCGAATCCGATGCGTCGGGCGTACAGATCGGAAACAACCGTTCCAGATCGCCGGGAATGACATCGCTGGCCAACAACGCCTCGCGTGCCCGCATCCAGTTGCGGTTGCCCATCACGGTGTTGATTTCACCGTTGTGGGCGATCATCCGGTACGGGTGAGACAGCTCCCATGCCGGAAACGTGTTGGTGGAAAAGCGTGAGTGGACGACCACCATGGCGCTCGCCATCCGCTCATCCAGCAGCTCGGGGAAGACCTGGGGCAGCTGATTGGTGGTCAGCATGCCTTTGTAGACGATGGTTCGAGCCGACAAAGACGCGAAGTAAGTGCCAGTTTCGTGCTCGACTCGACGCCGCAGGCAGTAGGCCAGCCGGTCCAACGCGATGCCCATCAGTGGCGCGCCCTTGGCAGTAATGAACAGCTGCTCGAAGTACGGCATGTTCGACCGGGTGACATCGCTCAGGGACCTGTCGCTGGTAGGCACTTGCCGCCAGCCCAGCACCCGCAAGTTCTCCTCGGAAGCAATCTGTTCAATCCCCGCCTTCGCCTTAGCAGCGAGCTCAGGGTCAGTCGGAAGAAAAGCGTTGCCTACCGCGTACGCGCCCTGTCGGGGAAGTTGGAAGTCCACCTCGCTGCGAAGGAAAGCGTCGGGAATCTGCAGCAGCATCCCCGCGCCATCACCGGTCTTCGGATCAGATCCGACTGCGCCGCGATGATCCAGATTGCGCAACGCCTCCAGGCCTTGGGCGACAATGGCGTGGCTTGGAACTCCGCTCAGGGTCGCCACAAAGGCGACACCGCAGGCGTCATGTTCGAACGCCGGGTCGTAGAGACCCTCAGCCTTGCGGGCCCGAGAAGATGCATGAGCGGCCGTCATGAACAAACTCCCGTCATCGAAGCCGGTGAGCAGAGTCGGTGGCCTCTGTCACGGTCACGGCTGAGCGCACAGCCTCAGGGGGCAAACGTGCACGCCACAGAGCTTGCAGGACAACATTGGCCCAAAAGTTGATGGAAAGGGTAACGCAGGGAAGCGGAATCATGGAACGTGAAAACCGCTCTCAAAATGGCGGCTGGTGCGCGGTTTCTGCAAATACTGCCGAAGCTCGGCGTTTCCGCAGCAAGACGCGTCAATTGGGCGGGATGTTTTGATTGATCTGAAAGAAGTTCTCCGGGTCGTACGTCCGCTTCAAAGCTTGCAGCCGTTGGTACTTCTCGGACCCGTACGACTGCCGAACCCGCTCGGCGCCCTCATCACCCAAGAAGTTCACATAGACGCCCTCGTGCCACGGCCGCAAGGCGGACCAAAAGTTGCGTACCCACTCGCGTTCCTCGGCGAATCCCTCACTCGTCTCAGTGCTCGCGCCGATGTTGTAGGTGAAGCCGGCCGAACGGCCGCTGAACGCAGTCTCGTCCTCGCCGACTCGGCTTACCGCGCCGCCCCGCTGCCAGATCGGGAACGATGTCAGTGGCGATGAGATCTGCAAGCAGTGCTCCACCGTGATGTCGATGATGTCATCACTCAGTTCGGCGACGTCACAGCTCTTGAAGTAGTACCAGCGACCCTTCGGAAAGCTGGGATCGAACATCGCTTGATGTGTCAGGAACGACTTCGGCACGCACACGTCCAAGACCGGCGAGGCGAAGGCTTTCAGCGGTCGGATGACGCGTTCCCCTTCTTCGATGTCACCCGCCCAGCAGCAGGCGACGACGACGACCGGCTTACCGTGCAGCTCCGACGGCACGAACGGCAACGGCGGCGCTTTTCGGTTGATCACGATGGTCATCAACTCGTCTGGCGCGTCGGCGAGCCAATCACGGTAGAAGCGCAATACCTCGGGCGCTTGAGTCATCGGCCAGAACACCGGTCCCGCCATCACCTGCGGCCCAAGGGGCACACACCGAAACTCGAACTCAGTGATGACCCCGAAATTGCCCCCGCCGCCGCGGATGGCCCAGAAGAGATCGGCGTTCCGATCCGCGCTCGCCTGGGTGAATTCGCCCTCGGCCGTGACCAGATCGACCGAGAGGAGCTGGTCGATCGACAATCCATGCTTACGCATGATCCATCCGATGCCACCACCAAGAGTGAGTCCTGCCACACCGGTATGGGTGACGATGCCCGACGGCACCGCGAGGCCGAACGCCTGGCTTTCTTTGTCCAGGTCTCCAAGCAGCACACCCGCCTGCACCCGCGCTGTCCGCCTGTCAGGATCTACCCGGACTCCTTTCATGAGTGACAGGTCGATCACTACGGCGCCGTCAGCGACTGACCAACCCGGGAAGGAGTGCCCACCGCTGCGTACCGCGACCGGCAGCCCGCTGGCTCGTCCAAACTTCACTGCGGCGATGACATCCGACGCACCCGCGCAGCGAATGATCACCGCTGGACGCCGGTCGATCGAGCCATTCCAGATCCTGCGATCCACGTCATAGCTCGGATCTTCGGGGCCGACGACGTACCCGCGCAGAGTTGCCTGATCAATGTCCACCGATACGCTGCCGACACTCATCATTGGAGTGTCTCAGTCAGCTGTGAGGTTGCCAAGCAGGTCAACTAAGGAGTGATCGTGGGGTCCTTGGTAGATGCGGGCCTCGCGACATCCCGATCATCCAGCGGCCACTCGTCTGTCCTTGTCGCCCGACGCGGCGATGCCGTTCTCGTGGTGGTGTCTGAATCGGCCGGCAGGACGGTCAGCCCTATGCCCTCGACAACCTCTTCCCGACCGGGCCTGTTGCGGATCAGCCAAATCAACCAGACCAGCGCGGCGATGAAGCCGATCAATGCGGTGTAGTTGTTCAGCCGGAATCCGGCGATCTCATTAACTGTGTCGATGCGCAGCGCCTCGATCCAGAACCGGCCGCCGGTGTAGAGCAGGACATAGAGCGCAAACACCTTGCCGTGCCCGAGTCGGAACCTGCGATCCAGCCAGACCAGCAGTGCTGCGGCGATCAGATTCCACACCATCTCGTAGGCGAAGGTCGGGTGAAAGGTCGTGAACTGTGCGTAGCCTTCCGGGCGGTACTGCGGCGCAATCTCCAGTGCCCAGGGCAAGGTGGTAGGGCGGCCGAACAGCTCCTGATTGAAATAGTTGCCCAGCCGCCCAATGGCTTGGGCCACCAGAATGGCCGGCGCTATGGCATCCAGAACGGCCGGAAAGGCGATCCGGCGGCGCCGCGCGACCAAATAGCCGCCGAGCAGACCGAAGGCTATGGCTCCCCAGATTCCGAGGCCACCCTGCCAGATCTTGAGCGCGTTCAGCGGGTGCCGACCTGGTGCGAAGTAGAGCTCGTAATCGGTGATCACGTGATAGAGCCGGGCGCCGACAATGCCGAACGGCACGCCGACCACAACCATCAGTTCCATGCTGTCGGCGGTACCACCGCGGGCCTTCCACCGCCGAGTCGCGATGATCATTGCGACGATGATGCCGGCAATGATGCAGAGCGCGTACGCCCGCAGCGGAAACGCACCGATATACCAGACATTGGTACTGGGGCTCGGAATCGACAGCACGGGATGCGCCCAGCTGGTTGTCACCACACTGTCCCCATTACGCCCCTACTATCTCTTTTTGCTCGTGAGCCGTTTTTGATTGCTCCGCTCGCTGCGCTCGCTGTGCCTGATTGCTCGCTCCGCTCGCTGCGATATTCGCTGGGAGCCGCCGTCTTCGTCGGATCCGACGAAACGATCGTGTCGAAAAAGCGGCTCCCTTTTGGACGCGTTTCGTCGGCTCCTCCTGCAGATCGGCGGCGCGAACATCGCGGGCGCGGATCGCGCCTTGGAGCGCGCCTACTTCGTCGTCGGTCGGCGACGAAAAGCATGTCCCCTCCCTCCTCCTCAGCACGCCGCGTGGCGCGATCCGGTTTGGTTCCTCCGCTCGCTCTTTCCGATGGCTCGCTCGGCGAAAGCGTAGCTCCTATTTAGGTGGCTATTTCTGGCTGGCGCCATTGATCATCGTCTGGAGCGACTCGGGGGTCAGTGTCGCGATATCAACGTTCTTGCCGTTGATCAACATAGTGGGGGTCTGATCGACGCCATTAGTGTCGGCGGCAGCGTTGATCGAGGTCACCCAGTCGTCATGCGCCCGGCGCGTTACGCAGGTGCGAAACTCCTCGGAAGGCGTTCCGGCCACCTTCGCTGCCAGGTCGATCAGCTGTGGATCGCTCCACTGCAAGGTGTGATTGGCGAACAGCCCCAGGTAGTAGGCCTGACCGAAACCTGCCTCGGCCGCGCAGGCCATAGCATTTGCCGCCGTTAGTGAGCCCTCGTCAATAAAGGCCATCGGATAAAGCTCGACACGAACTGTGCCGGCCTCCTGAGCCTTGGTAATGATCGGTCGGAACTGCTCCTCAAAATCCGCGCAGTGCGGGCAATGGAAGTCCTCGTACAGGGTGATCGTGACCGGCGCATCAGCCGAGCCGAGAGGTATGGGGCGTCCGTTGGTGATGGTCACCGGACTGGCCGATGCCGCAGCGGAGGGCGCGGCGGATGGCGCTCGGCTGGTACGCCAGGCCTGGAAGGCAATGCCGCCCACGACCACGACAATAACGAAAGCCGCGATCATCATGATCAAGATGCGCCGATCGCGCTTCCGAGCCGCCGCCTGCTCGGCAGCCAACCGAGCACGCTCCCGAGCATTTCTCGATGTGCTCATTGCTGTCCCCTTGACGCCGGTGCACCGCCAACGAACCGGTCCAGCGCCAGTCGGCTGCGCGGGTGCCACACCAGCCACAAGGCAAGCAGCAACAAACCGACATCACGAACAATCTCGATGCCGTACGCGGTTTGTCCGGGTGCGACATCACCGCCACCCCCGAAACAGCCACAATCGATGCTCAGACCCCGCGCGGCGGCGGAAATGACCGCAGCGATAAACAGCATCAGCAACACAGCGCAGGCAGCCGCGACGACTCGGGTCGCAACGCCGGCTATCAGCAATAGCCCGAGCGCGATCTCGAGGAATGGCTGCCCCCAGCCGACAATGGTCGCGACCGAGTCCGGCAGCAGGCGGTAGGCGCGTACCGCAGTAACCGAGGATTGCGGATCAATGACCTTGAGCCCGCCAGCGACCAGAAAAACCGTGCCTAGGATTAGCCGGGCGCCAGTTGAAACCCAAGAAGCAGCTGCGGCGAGGCGCGGTTCGGCAACGATGGTTGAACTCACCGCGACCGTTCCACCAATAGGGCAAAGTCATGCTTCATTGCCGCGATCGGAGTGTCCGGCGTCCAGAGCACCACGCCGGAGTTACGGCTGAAGCCGACCACCTGCGCTGAGTGGCCTACCTCGTAACCGCCGCTGGGGAGCTTCTTCATTCCCTCGATATCCACTCCGACTTCGGTCGCAGCGCTCTTGATCGTCGGCAGCGGCCCGGTCAGACCGACGAAATTGGGGTCGAAGCGATCGAGATAGCGCCGGATCTGCTTCGCGGTGTCCCGGGCGGGGTCGGTGGTCACGAAGATGACCTGAATCTGATCTCGGTCGGCCTGCGCCAGCCGCTGCATGGCCATCGATACATCAGAGAGCACGGTGACACACACATCAGGGCAATGTGTGTAACCGAAGAAGAGCAGGGTCACTGGCTTGGACGGCGTTGTAGCTAAGTTGTATGGCCGTCCGGACGTGTCGGTGAGCGAGACCTGGGGCATCGTGTACGGCTCGGGAAGCGAGGATCCGCCGGTGTAGCCAGCCGGATCGGCGTTCCGCTGACCGCTTGGTCCGCTTGGTGCCGCGATGCAGCCAGAAAGCAGCAACACAACCAGAGCCATCAGCGAGCAGGCCGCAATACCCCTCCGTGCCGAGCCCGCAGGCCCGGCAATACCCCTCCGTGCCGAGCCCGCAGGCCCGGCGGACGATGCCCCGCCGGAGCGTACGGCGCGGGATCGTGCTGGGCAGCTCACGTCCCGACTAACCCTGGCGATAGCTGCGAAGTTCCCGATTCTGCTGGACTACCCGACGGACCGGGCGAAAGCTGGCCGTCGGGTGTGCTGCGGCTGGCGCGTACGCAATCGGCAAGATCGGCGACGAGCGCTCGCAGGCCGCTCAAATCTTCTGGCTTCCCGGCTTCTTCGGCATCCAACAGCGTCTTCACCAGCGCGGAACCAACGATTGCCACGTCCGCGAAATCGGTTACTTCGCGAGCTTGTTCACCGTTCGATACGCCTAGTCCGACCCCAACAAGTGCCGCCCGGTCGAACTCACGGATCCGGCGCACGAGCTCTGGAGCAGCCGCTGAGGTCTGGGCCCGTGAGCCGGTGACACCCATCAGAGACGTGGCGTAGACCCATCCCCTGCAGGCCGCCACAGTGGCGGCCAGGCGCTCGTCTGTCGAAGAAGGCGAGACCAGGAATATTCGATCGAGACCGTGATCATCAGAAACAGAGATCCACTCGGCTGCCTCATCTGGAGTGAGATCTGGAGTGATCGCTCCAGCCCCGCCCGCCGAGGCAAGATCTCGAGCAAACCGGTCGGCGCCGTAGCGCTCGACGAGATTCCAATAGGTCATCACCACCGCTGGTGTGCCCAAGTTCGCCACGGCTTCTACAGCGGCGAACGCATCGCGGGTCCGTACGCCACGCTCTAGCGCCTTCGTTCCGGCGCGCTGGATGGTGACTCCATCCATCACGGGATCGCTATAGGGAATCCCTACTTCGACGAGATCGACGCCTGCAGACTCACCCTCTCCGGTGAGCGCCTTCATGGCATCCAGTGATATCTCCAGGGTCGGGTAACCGACGTGAAGAAACCCGGCCACGGCTCCCCGACCTTGGTCTCGGATCTCTCGCAGTCTCCGCCCCGTGTGCCCGGCGTCGATGGTCACCTTTCAGACCCGGTATCGCTCGGGGCACGCCCAGACTCCGATGACGTACCGGTGGTGTCCAAACCAAACCACTTGATGGCGGTGTCCACGTCCTTGTCACCGCGACCGGAAAGGTTCACCAAGATCAACGGCTGCTGGCCGGGCTCGTTGGGCGTTAAACGCGGACTCAGCTTGAGGGCACCCGCCAGAGCGTGTGCCGACTCGATTGCCGGAACAATTCCCTCGGTACGCGAGAGCAGCTGGAACGCATCCATGGCCTCGGCGTCTGTGATCGGCTCATAGTGCGCGCGGCCGACCTCCGCGAGCCATGAGTGTTCGGGACCGACGCCCGGATAGTCCAGTCCGGCGGAGATGGAATGGGACGGTTTCGTCTGGCCGTCCTCGTCTTGGAGGACGAAGGTGCGCATACCGTGTAGCACTCCGATCTCACCCGCCGAGATGGTTGCGGCATGCCTTCCTGTCTCGATGCCCTCCCCGCCAGCCTCGAAGCCGTAGAGCTGGACGTCAGTGTCGGGTACGAAATCGGCGAAGATGCCGAGCGCATTCGAGCCTCCCCCAACGCACGCCACCACGGCATCAGGCAGCCGGCCATAGCGATCCACAAGCTGGGCGCGCGCCTCCATGCCGATCACCCGCTGGAACTCTCGGACCATCATCGGGAAGGGATGCGGGCCGGCCACTGAACCAATCAGGTAGTGAGTGTTGTCGACGGATGCGACCCAGTCGCGCATGGCGTCGTTCATGGCATCTTTCAGAGTCTGGGTGCCCGACTCGACGGCAATCACCTCAGCCCCGAGCAGCCGCATTCTGGCGACGTTGAGTGCCTGACGCTCGGTGTCGATCTTGCCCATGTAGATGGTGCAGTCCAGGCCGAATAGCGCCGCTGCGGTGGCTGTGGCTACCCCATGCTGACCGGCGCCGGTCTCAGCGATAACCCGGGTCTTTCCCATCCGCCTCGTCAGCAGCGCCTGACCGATCACATTGTTGATCTTGTGGGAACCGGTGTGGTTCAGGTCTTCGCGCTTCAGCACGATGATCGGGAGCTGCCCAGTCGCAGTACGCGCAGCGTGGCGGCTGAATCGGGTGGCCTCCGTGATGGGGCTCGGGCGCCCCGTGTAATCCGCCAGCAGCTCGCTGAGCTCGGCTTTGAAAGCCGGGTCTGCCATGGCTGCATGGAACTCCCGCCCCAGCTGCAGCAGCGCTGCGTACAGCGCTTCAGGGACGAATCTGCCACCGAATCGGTCGAAGTGGCCACTGGCGTCTGGCAAGGAGGCGCCCAGTTCTGCCGACTGGCGGAAATTCGCATCTGGCTGTGATGCTGGCCCTGACATGGCGCCCGGCTGCGGAGGCAGCCCCGAGGTCACATCAGACTGCCTTGACAACTCGGTTCCTTACTGTGATCTCGGTGTGAGGCACCGGCGAAGGCCCCAACGCCACGGTTCTAGGGCTTATGCACCGCCGGGTGCGCTCCCGCGGCAACCAAGTCCGCCACGCCGCTGCGCGGATCCCGACCTGTCACCAGTGCCTCGCCGACGAGGACGACGTCTGCGCCGGCGCGGGCCAAGTCGATCACATCGTGCGGTCCGCGTACGCCGGACTCCGCTATCCGGACAATGTTGTCCGGGATCAGCGGCGCCAGTTGGGCGAAGATCGACGGATCGACCTTGAGCGTCTGCAGATTACGAGCGTTGACTCCGATGATCGAGGCGCCGGCATCCACAGCTCGGCGTACCTCATCAGCGGTGTGTACCTCCACCAATGGGGTGAGGCCAATGGAACGTGCCCGTTCCACCAGCGATACCAATTCCGGATCCGATAAAGCGGCGACGACCAGCAGTACCAGATCGGCTCCGGCGGCACGCGCCTCAAAGAGCTGGTACGCGGTAACGATGAAGTCCTTGCGAAGAACGGGAATATCGACCGCGCAGCGTACCCGGACAAGATCATCCAAGGATCCTGAAAAGTGCCGCTGCTCGGTCAGCACCGAGATAGCGGCCGCGCCGCCCGCCTCATACTCCACTGCCAGCGCCGCTGGGTCTGAAATCTCCGCCAAGCTGCCCTTGCTCGGGCTAGACCGCTTGACCTCGGCGATGACTGCGACCCCAGGGCCGCGGAACCGCGGCATCGGATCGATGGCGGCATCGATGTGCTGACATCTTTCCTTCAGGCGGTCCAGTGAAACGTGACGCTGTTGAACTGCCAGGTCCTCGCGGACCCCGGCAATGATGTCGTCTAAGGCACCCACAATCTGCCCGATCAGTGTGCGCCGTAGCCCATGCGCTGCAGCACGACCGTCACAATGATGGCCACAACGGCCAAGCCGGCAGCTACCCAGAACATTGGCCAGTTCTGCGGTCGCATTACGAGCGCGATCGCGCCAAGGATGAATGCCACAAGCGCGATGGTTGATCCCACCCAGGCTGCGACCGTGCGGCCATGGTGCACATGCTTGCCGCGCCGGGTCCTCGGATGTACTACTTCTGAGTGCGGTGCTGGCTGCTGGGCTGTGCCTGCCATGTTCCCTCGTTTCTGCTGATCGGGATCTGCATTTCGAGCACGTACCGTCCCGGACTGCGCTACGCCTCGCGGTCCCCGCGCCCTCGCTGCACCTGGCCCGTACTGTTGCCCATTTTGCGCCTCGTGGGTGACCAGGGTAATTGCTGCGCCGCCTGCTCGGTGCCATCCATTGTGTCTCTTGCCCTTCGATCCCGCATCGCGGGGTCTGGGGCTGGCTGTGTGTCGTGATCATCCGTCGTTGGATCGAGCCCGGCATCCATCGCCTTCCAGAGCTCAGCCGGCTCCTCGGAGCTGGTGAGCTGAGCGCCTGGTTGAAAACGATCGGATGCAGCCGGCCAGGTGGCTGCGGTGATCATAACCAATGCGGCGCCGATAGCAATCAATGATCCAGCCAAGGCAAAGATCCAAGGCCATGCCGTCGCAGTGAGACCGGAGGTGTTCAGCACTCCGACATGACCTACCTGGCTGCGGACGGCATCCGGGCGTGGCTGCATCCACGATGCTCCAACCAGAGCAACCGCGATACCTACAAGGACCAAGGCACCGCCCAAAATACGGCGCCCCCGGCTTCGCAGGACAAGCATGAGCAGTGTTCCGGCAAGTGCGACGATCGCTAGTGCTTGGCTCAGTCCTCCGGTGGCCTGGCTCCCGGTGAACTTGACTCCCACACCCGGGCCCCCCACACCATCGGCAACGCCGCGCCACCACGGCTGCGCGCTTGCGATCAGCGCTAACGCTCCTCCAGCCAGGAGGCAACTGAAGGCAATTGTCCGGCTTCTTATCGGCGCTCGGCTTTTCATCCGGGCGCTGCGAAGCTTTCTGCCACCGAGATCGCCCGAACCACAGCGGCTGCCTTGTTCTGCGTTTCCTGGTCCTCGGTCGGCGGATCAGAATCGGCCACGATGCCGCCGCCTGCTTGCACATAGGCCACGCCATTGCGCAGCACAGCCGTACGTATGGCAATAGCCGCATCGGCGTCGCCGGCAAAGTCCAGATATCCCACCACTCCGCCGTAGAGACCTCGCCGAGAGATCTCGAGCTCGTCGATGATCTCCATCGCCCGAACCTTCGGCGCCCCGGAAAGGGTTCCAGCCGGAAACGCCGCGAGGACGACATCGAGTGCGGTGCGGTCCGGGGCGATGGTCCCGGTGACCGTCGACTCGAGATGCATGATGTGGCTGTAGCGGCGCACGTCCATGAATTCCACTACCTCAACCGTGCCGGGCTGACACACGCGGCCAAGATCATTACGGCCAAGATCGACCAGCATGATGTGCTCGGCCCGTTCTTTAGGATCCCCGAGCAGTTCAGCCTCTAAGGCGGCATCCTCGGTCGGAGTGACTCCGCGTGGCTTGGAGCCGGCAATCGGGTGGGTGACGGCTGTCGCTCCCTGCACGGTGACCAGCGCCTCTGGAGAGGAGCCGACGATGTCGAAGTCGTCAAGTCGCAGCAGGTACATGTAAGGACTCGGGTTGGTCAAGCGCAGCACCCGGTAGATATCAAGCGCATCAGCGGTGGTGTCGACCTCAAACCGCTGACTGACGACAATCTGAAAAGCCTCGCCTGCCTTGATTTCCTCGACCGCGGAACGGACGGCCTGCTGATAGTCCTCCGGCGTACGCTGCCGCCGGATTGGAAGGGTGGCCTCGTCGAAACTGGCCGAGACAACTCCGGCAGGAGTGGGCTGGATGAGCAGCGTCGCCATGGCTTCCACTCGGGCGGCCGCGTCGGCATACGCCTCATCGACTCGTTCGTCGGTGTTGTCGAAGTTGATCGCATTGGCAACCAACCACACCTCGCCATTGTGATGATCAAGTACGGCAAGATCGGATGCGAGCAAGAAGGCGAGCTCGGGAATTTTCAGGTCGTTGACGCATGAGTCAGGCAGTCGCTCCACCCGGCGTACCGCGTCATAGCTCAGATAGCCAACCAGGCCCGAGGTGAACGGTGGCAGGCCGTCACTGCGAGGAGTGTGCAGCAAGCGCAGCGTCTCGCGTACGGCGGCCAAGGGATCTCCTCCGGCCGGAAGCCCGACAGGGGCATGTCCTCTCCACGCCGCCTGACCGTTCTGCTCGATCAGCGTCGCCGCCGCACGGACTCCGACGAAGGAGTAGCGCGACCAGACGCCCTGCTCAGCCGACTCCAGCAGGTAGGTCCCGGGCAGATTGCGTGCCAGCTTGCGGTAGAGCCCAATCGGCGTCTCGGCATCTGCCAACAGCCGGCGGTAGACCGCGATGACCCGCCTCTCGATGGCAAGCTTGCGGAACTCTTCCAGAGAGGGCGATAGCTCGGTCACCGCCCTGCTTCCTCAGCTCGTTGAGCGACCACCGCTGGCAGCAGGTGCGCGTCGAAACACGTGCGATCGCCGGTATGGCAGGCGGCGCCATCTTGATGCACCTTCACCAGCACGGTGTCGCCGTCACAGTCCAGCCGGACCTCGCGTACCCACTGACGGTGACCACTCGTCTCCCCCTTCACCCAGTAGTCCCTACGGCTCCGCGAGAAAAAGGTGGAGCGTCCGGTTGTCAGGGTCTTGTGCAGCGCCACGTCGTCCATCCAGCCGACCATAAGGACCTCTCCCGTGGACTCCTCCTGGATGACGGCGGTGATAAGTCCAGCCGGATCGCGCTTGAGCAGCGCGGCGACTTCAGGATCAAGAGTGTTGCCTTTGGCCGCTGGGGCTGGGTCCGTCACGCGCCCATTGTTCCAACACCATCACGCGCTAGTCGCCAGCTTTCCGAGCAATGGCTGATGTGCGTAGAAATCACCCTCGCAGCTGAGTGCGACGATGCGGACGTAACAGGCGCTACCGCTACCATGGACGCTCGTGACGTTTGCCAGGTCCGAACGGGCAGAGCTGTGTGACCTGCTCGACAAGGTCGGACCGCACGCACCCACGCTGTGTGAGGGCTGGGATACCCATGACCTCGCCGCACACCTGTGGATTCGGGAAACTGATCCGGTCGGTGCGAGCGGCATAGTCGCAAAACCGTTATCAAGCTTGTACGAGCGTCGAATGGGCGAAATCAAGCAGCGTTGGGAATACTCCGAGCTCGTCGATCGGGTCCGTCGGGGTCCTGCCAGATTCTCGATTTTCGCGATTCCAGGCGTCGACGAGGGTGCCAATACCACTGAGTTCTTCATCCATCACGAAGACGTACGCCGGGCTGGGGATTCTCCGCAGACCTCACGGCATCTCGACGACGATGTCGAGGAGTGGATGTGGCGACGGCTCAAGCTGCTCGGTCGAGCATGGTTCCGGCGGGTTCAGGTCGGCGTCGTCCTGGAGCGCCTAGGCTCCGCCGACGCTGATGGGGCGCCCGAGACGATTCGAGCCGTGAGCGGTACGTCGACCGTCACGCTTGTCGGCAATCCGAGTGAGCTGATGTTGTACGCCCACGGCAGGACCAGCGTCGCCGAGATCAAACTGGTCGGCGAGCCGGATGCCATTGACATCTTGAACTCATCAGACTTACGGACCTAAGAGTTGTCTTGAATACCCGGGCGAGACTCTGGTGACACAGCTCGCCGCTGGGGCTGGAGGTCGCTCCGCTCCCGCAGATAATTTGGTGATGGCCGCGACCTCGATGCATCCCAAGAATCGGCTCCGGCGCTCAAGCTTCATCGCGGTCTGTAGCGCACTGCTCGTGCTGACCGGTTGCACGAGTCCGGCCAACGAACCAAGCGCCGACACCCGTACCGCTGGGCCTACTCCAGCAAGTTCACCGCCGCCGCCAAGCCCAGATTCGGCTGGTCCACGTCCCACCAGTCCATCTGCTAGCACTGTCCAGTCACGCGGCGAGCCCCGCGCCCGGGAAATTGCCTCTGATATCGAGACGCCCTGGGGTTTGGTGCCACTGAAGGACGGCAGCTTCCTGATCAGTGAAAGAGACATCAGGAAGATCGTCCGAGTGAAAGACGGCTCAATCTCGACAGTCAGGACCATCGACGAAGCTGATCCGGCTGGGGAAGGCGGATTGCTCGGGTTGGCCATAACCCCGGACGAGATGACTGTCTTCGGGTACTACACCGCATCCAGTGACAATCGGATCGTCTCGATGAGTTGGGATGGCCGCGATCTTGGCTCGCCGAAGGTCATTCTCAAGGGCATTCCGAAGGGTTTCATCCACAATGGCGGCCGGATGGTGGTTGGTCCGGATGGCTATCTCTATGTCGGGACCGGCGAGAGTGGAAGCGGCAAGCTGTCACAGAACAAAAAGTCACTTGGCGGCAAGATCCTCCGGCTCCGACTCGACGGCAGACCCGCGCCGGGTAACCCGTTCGACAACGAAGTCTTCAGCTATGGCCATCGCAACGTGCAAGGACTCGCTTTTGACGATCAGGGCCGGCTGTGGGCCAGTGAATTCGGCCAGCAGACCTGGGACGAGCTGAACTTGATCAAGAAGGGCGCCGATTACGGATGGCCGGAGGTGGAGGGCTCCGGCAATGCCAAGGGAATGACCAATCCCAAGGTCGTCTGGCACACGGATGACGCCTCACCCTCTGGGTTGGCGTACTGGCAGGGCAGTCTGTGGATGGCCGGGCTGCGTGGGGAACGGCTTTGGCAGATTCCATTGGATGGCACCAAGGCGGGCGATCCAATTGCTCACTTCAAGGGTGACTACGGCAGGCTGCGTACCGTGCAAGTCGCCGTCGACGGAAACAGCCTGCTGCTCACCAACTCCAATACCGATGGCAGAGGTGATCCCACGAAGGACGACGACCGCTTGTTCCGAATCACGCGCTAGGACGAGTTTGCGGTGAGATCCAGAGCGGCGCGTACGGTCATCTTGATCATCGGCGCGCTAGCCGTACTCGTCGGTGGCGTTTGGATTGGTCAAGGAGCCGGTCTGATCAAGGGCAGCTTCATGACGGGTAGTCCCACGTGGCTCGCGATCGGACTGCTCTGTCTCGTTGTTGGCGTGTTCTTGATCTTCTTGGCCGTCAGAAGGCGCTCAAGTCATGGACCGTGAAGCACCTGCCGGTTCTGCGCGCTGAGCTTGTCGAAGCGCGGGAGGCCCCCTTCGACAGGCTCAGGGCACATTTCGGCCAGAGGTTGTTACTGCCTCAGCCAGTCCAGCCTTCGCTGATATCGCCGGTACCGCCCATTTATTGTGCGCTGCTCGCGCATCGCGCTTTGGAATCCGCCTACTTCGTCGTCGCTCGCAGAGGAAAAGCGGCTCCCGCTGTATTCATTGCTCGCTCCGCTCGCTGAGGCTGACGCTTTGCGCCAGCCTGGCTCAGCACGGCGGCGCGCGATTCCCGACGCTCGCAGCGCCTAACCATAATTCGGCAACTGCTGCACGGCCCATCTGTTGCCATCGGGATCGCTGAAGAACACAAATGATCCCCATGGCAGCACGTCAACATCGCTGACCTCGACACCCCGCTCAGCCAGCTCAGCCTGGGCTCGGTGAACATCACTTACCACCACCTGAAGGTTGTCCAACGCCCCAGGCGCCAGCTGCGTAAGACCCTTGCCGATCGCTATCGAGCACGCGGAACCCGGTGGAGTCAGCTGCACGAAGCGAATGTCGTCACTTACAGCGTGGTCGTGGTCCAGGTTGAAGCCGGCCTGATCGACGTAGAAGGCCTTGGCTCGGTCAACGTCGCTGACAGGCACTCCGATCAGCTCGAGTTTGAAATCCATGGCTCGACGGTATCGGGGGGCGCCGACAGTTTGACGCGCACGCAGTTCCGCAGCCGTTCCCCCATCCGGCGGCGTTGCTATGGAAACCTGGCTCCATGGCCGCCGGTCGTCTCCGCAAAGTCTTGTCGTGGACAGTCATCGTCCCGGTGCTTGCGATAGTGCTGCTTGCGTTTACCTGGGGCCACAAGCTTCCCGTCATTCTTGAGGTTGCTGTCGCATTGGCATTAGCCGGCGCCGTGCTTGCTGCTGTCAACCACGCAGAGATCGTTGCCCACCGGGTAGGCGAGCCGTTCGGGTCACTCGTGTTGGCGATCGCGGTAACGATCATCGAAGTAGGACTCATCGTAACGCTGATGATCTCCGGTGGCCCGGCTACTGCATCGTTGGCACGAGACACAGTCTTCGCCGCGGTAATGATCACCTGTAATGGCATCGTCGGTATCGCTCTGCTGATCGGTGCAGTGCGCTTCCACATCACGGTCTTCAATGCCGAGGGATCGGGCGCGGCGCTGGCTACGGTGATCACATTGGCGACTTTGAGCTTGGTGCTGCCGACGTTTTCGATCAGTCGCCCCGGCCCGGAATTCACTCCTGCTCAGCTCGCGTTCGCGGCGATCGCGTCGCTGGTGTTGTACGGGGTGTTCGTCATAACCCAGACGTTCAGGCACCGGGACTTCTTCCTTCCGCTGACCTCTGCGGGTGAGGTCATCGAGGAAGAAGAGCACGCCGAACCACCGAGCAATCGAGCCGCGCTGGTCAGCCTCGGGTTGCTGTTGATCGCATTGGTTGCCGTCGTGGGCCTGGCGAAGGTGGAGACTCCTGCGATCGAAGACGCCGTAGCTGCGGTCGGATTCCCCGAATCCTTCGTCGGCGTCGTTATCGCGCTACTCGTGCTGCTGCCCGAGACGCTGGCCGCGGCCCGGGCGGCACGCCGTGATCGAATTCAGACCAGCCTCAACCTCGCGTTCGGCTCTGCTATGGCCAGCATTGGGCTGACAATCCCCGGCATCGCCGTTGCATCGATCTGGCTTGAGGGACCGCTCATCCTTGGACTGGATGCCACCCAGATGGTGTTGCTTGCGGTGACCGTAGTCGTCGCCATTCTCACGGTGGTGCCAGGTCGGGCGACCCGGCTTCAGGGGGCAGTACATCTGGTCCTGCTGGCAAGTTTCTTGTTCCTTGCGGTCAACCCGTAGCTTTCAAAAAGTTCGCAGTGGTCGGAAATTCGACACGTCGATGCGTGATTCGGGTCCAAGAACTCCGCATTGGTCGGAAATTTGACAACCGTGGAGTGGAGTAAGTCGCTGTCAGCCGATCTTTTCCAAGATCATTTCACGCACTCGAGCTGCATCCGCCTGCCCGCGCATCTGCTTCATCACCGATCCAATCAGGGCACCGGCCGCCTGTACCTTGCCGCTCTTGATCTTGTCGACAACGTCGGGGTTGGCGTTGATGGCCTCGTCGACAGCCGCTGCCAGCGCACCCTCGTCGGACACAATCGCCAGCCCGCGGGCAGCCACAACCTCAGCTGGTGAACCTTCACCGGCAATCACGCCTTCGAAGACCTGGCGTGCCAGCTTGTCATTAATTGTGCCGTTCTCCACCAGCGCTTGGATCTCTGCGACCTGCTGCGGCGTGACACCCACATTCTCAAGATCAACTCCGGCCTCGTTGGCACGCCGCGCAATCTCGGTCAGCCACCATTTGCGGGCCGACTGTGGCGACGCCCCAGCGGCAACGGTGGCCTCGATCGCGTTAACTGCACCGGCACTGATCACATCGCGCATTTCAAGATCGGTGAATCCCCATTCGGCGCTCACCCGGTTGAGTTTGGCCGCGGGCGGCTCCGGCAAGGTGGCGCGCAACTCCTCGACCCATTCCCGGCTCGGCGCGATGGGCACTAGGTCCGGCTCGGGGAAGTAGCGGTAGTCCTCGGCGGTCTCCTTGCTTCGGCCGGGGGTTGTGATTCCGGAGTCCTCATGCCAGTGCCGGGTCTCCTGGATGACCCTGCCACTACCGGTCAGCACGGCCGCCTGTCGGGTGATCTCGTATCGAACTGCTCGTTCCACGCTGCGCAGCGAGTTGACATTCTTGGTCTCGGTACGCGTACCGAAGGGCGAGGTACCGACTGGTCGTAACGACACGTTGGCATCACAGCGTAGCGAACCTTGCTCCATCCGGACATCGGAGACGCCGAGCGCCTGCAGCAGATCGCGCAGCATGGTGACGTACGCGCGGGCTACCTGTGGCGCTTTGGCGCCGGTGCCCTCGATCGGCTTAGTCACGATTTCGATCAGCGGTACGCCAGACCTGTTGTAGTCCAGCAGCGAATAGTCCGCGCCATGGATGCGGCCGGTCAGACCGCCAACGTGCAGCGATTTGCCGGTGTCTTCTTCCATGTGGGCCCGCTCGATACCGATCCGGTAGACCTGCTCGTCGAGGACGACCTCAGTCCAGCCGTCATAGGCGATCGGTTCGTCGTATTGCGAAATCTGGTAGTTCTTCGGCATGTCCGGATAGAAGTAGTTCTTCCGCGCAAAGCGGCACCACTCCGCGATCGTGCAGTTCAGGGCCAGCCCGATCCTGATCGCCGACTCGACGGCCTTCGCGTTCAACACTGGCAGCGAGCCCGGGAGCCCCAAACAGACCGCGCAGACCTGAGTATTGGGTTCAGCGCCGAATGCGGTCGAGCAGCCGCAGAACATCTTCGAGACTGTGTTGAGCTCGACGTGTACTTCCAGGCCTAGCACAGGATCGTAAGCGGCCAACGCCTCCTCATACGGCAGCACGGTCATCGAACGGATCCCAGCTCCGGAAGACGATCAAGCAGCGGCCCACCCCAAGCCGACTCCAGTGCGGCCTCAAGGGCGGCGCCGACGCGATAAACCCGGTCGTCGGCGAGTGGTGGTGCCATCACCTGGAGGCCAACTGGCAGTCCGTCCTCGGCTGCCAGACCCACGGGGAAGGACCCGCTGGCGTTACCCGCGAGATTGGATGGGATGGTGCATAAGTCGTTCATGTACATGGCTAGCGGGTCGTTCACCTTCTCGCCGATCTTGAAGGCAGTGATCGGTGTCGAGGGCGAGATCAGCACATCTGCTTGGGAGAATGCGTTGTCGAAGTCTCGGGAGATCAAGGTCCGCACCTTCTGCGCCTGCCCGTAGTAAGCCTCGTAGTAGCCACTGGACAACGCATAGGTGCCGATGATGATGCGCCGCTTCACCTCGGCGCCGAAGCCGGCTTCACGAGTCATAGCCATCACCTGCTCCGCGCTCGCCACGCCGTCGTCGCCGACTCGCAACCCGTATCGCATGGCGTCGAACTTCGCGAGGTTTGAGGAGCACTCGGCAGGCAAGATCAAATAGTAGGCCGGCAATGCGTAGACGAAATGCGGGCAGGACACCTCGATGATCTCTGCGCCGAGCGAAGCCAGCAGCTCGACGGCCTCGCCAAATCGCTGCTCGACGCCCGGAGCGTAACCCTCACCGCCGAGCTCGCGCACCACGCCGATCTTCATCCCCGAGACATCAGCAGACCGCGCCGCTCGCACGACATCTGGTACCGGTTGATCAATGGAGGTCGAGTCGCACGGGTCGTGGCCGGCGATGATCTGATGCAACAGTGCCGCGTCCAACACCGTACGCGCGCATGGGCCGGGCTGATCAAGGCTCGATGCCAGCGCCACCAGGCCGTAGCGTGAGCTGCCTCCGTAAGTGGGTTTCACACCAACCGTTCCGGTCACTGCGGCCGGCTGCCGGATCGACCCCCCGGTATCGGTACCAATGGCAAGCGGTGCCTCGTACGCCGCCACCGCTGCCGACGAGCCGCCGCCTGATCCGCCCGGGATTCGGCTGGTGTCCCAGGGATTGCGAGTTGGCCCGAACGCGGAATTCTCGGTCGAGGAGCCCATCGCGAACTCATCAAGGTTGGTCTTGCCCAAGATCACCATGTCATGATCAAGAAGCCGCCTTGTCACGGTCGCGTCGTACGGCGGCAGCCAGCCCTCCAAGATCTTGGATCCGCACGTGGTCGGTGCCCCGGCGTAAGTGAGGATGTCCTTCAGGGCGAGGGGAACTCCAGCCAGCGGGCCCACAGCTTCACCGGCTGTGATCTTCGCATCGACACGCGACGCGGAGGCTAGGGCGCGCTCCTGATCGACATAAAGAAAGGCATGTATCTCACCGTCGATCTCGTCGATGCGATCAAGATGGGCGCGCGTCACCTCGACAGCACTCAGCTCACGCGATTTGATCTTGACAGCAAGATCAACAGCAGTTTGCCGAATGATCTCGCTAGCCTCAGGCTGGCGTAACGTCACGCCTCCTCCCCCAGGATCCTCGGCACCCGGAATCGCATCTGCTCGGCGGCAGGCGCGGCGGCCAGCAGCTGTTCTCGAGGCAGCGATGGGCGAAGCTCATCTTCGCGAAACACGTTGGTCAATGGCAATGCGTGCGAAGTCGGCGGGATGTCTTGTGCGGCGACCTCGGATACCCGAGCAACCGATTCCAAGATCACATCCAGCTGCGGTGCCAATATCTCCAGCTCGGCATCGGTCAGCTCGATCCGCGCCAATCTGGCCAGGCTCGCCACATCTTCAGCGGTGAGTGCCACAGTGTCGCATCTCCTTCTGCGTTGGGTCCGGCTCATCCTATGCCGCCCCGCGAGCCCCATGAGATTGACAGGCTCAAGCGCACCTGGCCAGGATGAGCAGACGGGCTGATCTTGTACTCCGCCCGCGCGAACCTCGCCTTAGGGGGCCTGAATGACGACACTGACCGCGTGGGCCTTCCCCGGTGTTGATGACGCCGAAGAAGCCATCCAACGACTGGATGCTCTGCAAACCCAAGGTCACATCACCATCGATGACGCGGCCCTGGTCAGCTGGGAGCCTGGGAAGAAGAAGCCGAAGACCCGTCAGCTGCACGACAGTAGGAAGCAAGGGACACTTGGCGGCGCCTTCTGGGGCATGTTCCTGGGAATGCTCTTCCTGGTGCCGTTCCTCGGCGCCGCGATTGGCGCGGCAATGGGCGCGCTGAGCACCTCGATGATCGACATGGGGATCAGTGATGAGTTCATCGACAGCGTGAAAGAGAAGGTAACTCCCGGGACATCGGCGTTGTTCCTGCTCACCGACGACACGGTCGTTGAGCAGATCGAGACCGAGCTCAAAGACATGAAGCCGGAGCTCATTGCGAGCAATCTGTCAGCAGAGCAGGAAGCAAAACTGCGCGAGGTCTTCGCAGAAGAGTGAACATCGAATAGATCGCGTCAGAGACGTTCGTAGCTCAGGCACATCAGGGAAAGAGAAGCTGTACGCTGCCCGCAATTGCCCAGCAGCTCAACCTTTCTTGCTCGGAGGTGTCCTGCTCACCGTAGTTGAGCTGTCTGGAATCTCGCGTCGACCACGTTGATCATGGGCGATGTGACAGCAAGTTCCCCGAGTCCCGAACCGCCATCAGCGTCGGCCTCCTCTCCGCGCGGAGTGATCTTCGTTGTCACAGTTGCGGCGACCCTTGTCGCTGCACTCGCCTTGAGGCAGCTCGCCTGGCCTGGCAGGCCCCCTCCTACGTTGCTGGCCCTGCTCGGTCATGGATGGCAAACGATGCTGCTTGTCATCGTTGTTTACATCCTTTTGATTTCGCTGCTGACTTCGTTGATTGCGCCTCACTACATAGGCCACGCAGTCAACATGTCGGTGCTACTGGGGGTCATTGCGCTGGTGTTCTGGGGCTGGGTACTCGGCCCGCTCGGCGCGATTTTGTCCATTCCGATCACCTCACTGCTCAAGGTCCTGCTCATCGATTCCGATCCGCGAGCACAATGGGCGGCCGCATTGATTGGGTCTAGCCACAGGCATCGCCACTAGCCAGTGTCGTAGCGGCTGGCGCGACTGATCATGGACATCCTCGCTAGTCTTGTCGAGCATGGTGACCTCGGAGACCGCCTCACTGCAGCCGAGCGTCAACGGGCCGAACGTGATCATGATCGTGCGGCGGGGATCTGACGAGTGAGCTGGCTGCTCTTAGCGGCCGATGTGCTGATCGTTCTGGTCGCGGCGGTCTTTATCTCTGCCAACCGCAAGCCCTCAGCTGCGATCGCCTGGATATTGGCGATAATCTTCATTCCGGTATTAGGCCTCTTGTTGTTCCTCTTGATTGGCTTCCCCAAACTGCCCCGCAAGCGTCGCGACAAGCAGCGTGAAGTCAGTGACGCCGTGCTTGCGCGTACCGACGGGCTTGATCGAGTCATTCATCGCGACGCATGGCCACCATGGTTGGCCTCGATGGTGGCGATGAACCGAAATCTCGGAGCATTGCCCATGGTTGGTGGCAATTCAGCGGAGCTGATCGACGACTACGAGAGTTCGATCAAGGAGATGGCCGACGCAATCGATCAAGCAGACACATACGTGCACGTCGAATTCTTCATCCTGGTCGAGGATGAGGCCACAGCACCGTTCTTCGATGCTCTGGAGCGAGCTTGCAGGCGAGGCGTTCAAGTACGCGTACTGTCCGATCACATCGCACAGTTCATGTACCCGAATCGCAAACAGACGATCCGCAGGTTTGCCGACATGGGAGCGGAGTATCGGCCCATGTTGCCACTGCAACCGCTGCGAGGACATTGGCGCCGACCCGATCTCCGTAATCACCGGAAGCTGGTTGTCGTGGATGGCGCTATAGGATTCACCGGCTTCAGAACATGATCATTGATCACTATCACAAGAAAAAGGGAATCAAGCGCGGCCTGCATTGGCATGAAATGATGGTCGAGCTGACCGGGCCAGTGGTACGCGAGTTGGATGCAGTATTCATCACCGACTGGTACAGCGAGACCGACGAGCTGCTGCCACTCGACACTTCACCGGTACGACCAGACGACGACGCCGAGCTCGTCGACGCCCAGATCCTGCCGAGTGGACCCAGCTTTGACAATGACAACAACCTCAAGCTCTTCGCCGCCATGATCCAGAACGCCCGGAAACGGATCAGCGTCACAAGTCCCTATTACGTACCCGACGAGACCATCCAGATGGCGATGGTGACCGCCGGCTCGCGGGGTCTGGACGTGGAGCTGTTCGTCTCCGAGATCGGCGATCAGTTCATGGTGTTCCACGCCCAGCGCTCTTACTACGAGCAGCTCTTGCGGGCCGGCGTGAAGATCTATCTCTATCGAGCGCCGACGATCTTGCATGCCAAGCACCTCAGCATCGATGACGATGTGGCGGTGATCGGCTCTTCAAATCTCGATATCCGCTCACTCAGTCTCCATATGGAGCTATCTGTCCTCGTTCATGGCGCCAAATTCACGGCCGCGATGCGCGCCGTTGAGGATGACTACCGATCCAAGAGCCGCCAGGTCATGCTGGAGGATTGGCTTCGGCGCCCTACTCGGGACCGGGTGTTCGACAATCTCATGCGGCTGACCTCGTCGCTGCAATGATCAGTGCACGCTGCACGATCTTGTTGCCGCAAAGGTCGCGACTGTGTCATTGCTTCGTCAGCCCGTCAGCGAACGAATCACGAATCCCGTCTTGAGCTTGGGAGTGAAGAACGTCGACTTGGGTGGCATCAGCAGACCTTCGCGGGCAGTGCGTTCGATCTCGGCGACGCTGACCGGTCGGATCAATACCGCCGCGGATGCGCGTCCACTGTCGACTTCGCACAAGGTCTCGTCGAGCCCGTGTTGATAGCTCACTGTCAGCGGCACATCGGCCAGCGCAGTCTCCAACCACCCCCCATCGAGTGCACGTACGCCGTCAAAGCGTCCTGGTCTGGCTCGCAATTGCCAAGCCGCGTCGCGGCCGACCAAGACCAACAAGCCTGCTTTGTGCATGGCCGCGAGGGTTTCACCATCCGGTCGGTCCGTTGGAATGAGCTCGAATGACCGGTCCAGCGCAGCGGCAAGATCAGCAACGTCGATGTCGGCGTAGACCCGATGGATCGCCGCGACGCTCAGCTGATCCTCGATCAGCTCGTTGACGAAGGCGAGCGTCAGCTCCGCCGGGGTGTCGCTCCGCCCGGTCGTCTCACGGACCTCGTCGCGGTACATCCGGGCGACGCCGTAGCGGTGGTGCCCGTCGGCGATCAGTACGTCATCAGAAGCCAGCAGGTTGCGAATGGCGCCAATCCGCTGATCATCGGTGATCCGCTCCACCCGATGTTGAACGCCCCCATCGACTACCGTCGCCAACTCCTCCCCAGGTTCGGCGAGAAGTTGCGTGAGGCCGCCCGCCAGGGACAAACCCCACACCGGGGACAAGTTCGCGGCCGTGGCCCTGGTGAGTTCCAGGCGATCCGTTGACGCCGCGGCCGTGATTCGCTCATGCGGCAACACCCCACCCGCCTCCGCATCGACGACCTCAAGGCCGCCGAGCACGCCAGCGATGTCACGCTGTGTGCCGGTGGAGCCGGTGAAACGCATCCGATAAATGGTGAAGGAGGGCGTGGAGTCCACGGCGAGGATTCCGTTGTCCAGCCAGACTTGCATGATCTTGGCCGCAAGATCGTACCGGTCGTCACCACCCCGCGGTACATCAACCCGCACGATGTTATGGGGTGATCTTGCCTCCAGGACATCGAGGTCTGCATTGGAGAGCACGTCGTACGGTGGAGCAACCAGTGATGCAAGGTCGTCGGTCGCGTAACGGATCGCGGCAAAGGGTTCGAAGCGCGGCACGGCATAAGGGTTCCATGAATTGCGGCCAGCGCTGACAATGGCTCAGAAGTCGCGATCCGGCGTAGCCGTCATCGGCCCGAAACATGCCAGTAATCGATGTAAGGAAAGATGTTCACGTGTTCCTGATGCGGATCGCCCTTCCGGACCGGCCGGGCTCATTGGGCTCAGTCGCTACCGCAATGGGCGGGGTTGGCGCCGATATCAATGCCGTCGAGATCGTTGAGAAGAAAGCGGACGGCAGTGTTGTCGACGACTTCATCGTCGACCTGCCTACCAATCAGCTGCCCGAGACAATCGTGACGGCCTGCCAGAATCTTCCCGGCGTACGGGTGGAGTGGATTGCGCGATATCCCGAGGGTGGCGGGCTGCAGTCTGACCTAGAGGCACTGGAGCGAATGACCGCTGATCCTGGGCATGCCGCAGAGACCCTCGTCTCGCTGTGCCCAGTTGTTTTTCGCTCTCACTGGGCGAGTTTGCTCGACGTTTCAGACGAGCCGCCGAGGCCCAGCTTCTCGACCACTCTGGCACCGGATCTAACCCCTGAGGTTGCCGCGAAGTTCGCACCGTTCGACTCCACTCACCGTACCGATCTGGATGCGGACTGGAGTCCTGGATGGGGCGACACAACTGCGGTGGTAACGCCGTTGACTGACGATCGCGTAATTGTGATCGGCCGCCTCGGCGGGCCGGCATATCTTGAGTCGGAGATCGCCCGGCTGCATCACCTCGCGGCGCTCGTGAAGTAGGAGTGCGCTAGGTAGGTCCACACATGGACCTCTAGTACGGTCGGCTAGTGGGTGCATTCGGGTGGCCTGAGGTCGTCGCCTTGCTCACCTCGATTGGTTTCGGTCTGGTTTCCGCTCTCATACCGATCGTTAATGCGGAGGCCTACATCATTGCCTCGCAGATGTCTGCAGTCGCAGGGCCGATTCCTATTGCAATCGGTATCGCCATCGGTCAGACGATAGGAAAATTGCTGCTCTTCTTCGGCGTACGGGAGGGCAAGGAGCTCTCGTTCGTCAAGCATCGGCGTGAGATCCGCAAGCAGCGCCCGATTGGGCCGACTCGCGCTCGCATTCGGGCGGCAGGGGTAAAACTTCTTGATCTTTTGGGACAGGAGCGTTGGGGACTGCCGATCGTCTTTGTTGCCGCCGTTATCGGCTTCCCCCCGTTGTATGCGGTCGCCCTGTTGGCAGGGGCGACCACGATGCGGCCTCTCTGGTTCGGGCTCACGGTCTTCGTCGGCCGGCTGTGCCGATTTCTGCTGGTGGCGACCGGGGTGTACGGGCTCCACGACTGGTTCTTCTGAGCTTCGGCAGGTCGGGGTTGGCAACGCTTCGGAGCGTACGTTTCACGACTGTGCTGCGATAATTTGACGCCTGCGCTGGAAAACGTACCCCTGGGGTCAGCGGCCACCAGATGTTGATTGTCCCGACTAGTGTGGTGCGGTGCGGTTGAAGGTCTTCAGCAATCTCAATCTTCATGGAGCGACCCCGCCGAGAGTACAGCCCTCGGTCGGCGAATGGGGCCCCCTGAAAGTTCCGAGCACCAAGCAAAAGAAGCGGATGCGAGTTTGGGTATCCCTTGCCTTCCTCGGTTCGTTGATCGCGATATTCCTGCTTGGCTGGTACGTCTATTACCTCATGACCGGCAACTGGGGCTTTGGTATTGGCGATCACAAGCAGTTCTTTGAAATCTTTCTGCTGTGACCGGTGACTTCTCATCGGCTGCGAAGCGGAGGATCAAAGCGGGCGGCCGAGACGCCTGATCTCGAGAACAGCTACTCCCCAACGGTCGCCACTTGACGCGCCGCCTCAGGACCCCGCTCCAGCAGCACCTGAAAGGCGTCGGCACCACTGAGGACCGGGACCTTTAGCTCGACTGCCTTGTCGTACTTCGAGCCCGGCGCATCACCGACGACGACGAAGCTGGTTTTCTTCGACACCGAACCAGCGACCTTGCCGCCGCGGGAAGTGATTGCCTCCGTTGCCGAATCTCGGGTAAAGCCATCCAATGAGCCGGTGACAACAACCGACAGACCAGCGAGCGTCTTATCCTGGGCCGCCTTCGGCTCGTTCCGCATTACGCATCCCGCGGCTTTCCACTTGGTGATGATCTCGCGGTGCCAGGGCACAGCAAACCAGTCGGTAATTGCGGTGACGAGGGTCGGGCCAATGCCCTCAACATCGGCCAGCTGGTCCGGAGTCGCGTTGGCGAGAGCGTCAATGTCGCCGAAGGCGGCTGCGACGTCCGGCGCGACGCCCTTACCGATGTGTCGAATGGACAATGCCACCAAGAACTTGTCGAGCGGTCGCGTCTTGGCAGCTTCAAGGTTGGCCAACAGCTTGCCGCCGTTGGCAGACAGGGCCCCAGACCTGGTCGTGAAGAAGTCGGTCTTGGCGAGTTTCTCCTCGGTCAGGCTGAAGAGGTCTCCCTCGTCGATCAACAGGCCGGCATCCAGCAGTGCCTGCCCTGATTGATACCCCAGCACCTCGATGTCCAGAGCCTCACGGCTTGCGACATGAAACAGTCGCTCCCGCAGCTGCGCAGGACATGACCTGGCGTTAGGGCAACGCAGGTCAGCGTCCCCTTCTTTCTCCGGTTTCAGCTTGGTCCCGCAGGCCGGGCAATGAGTGGGCATCACAAAGGCTCGCTCCGTGCCGTCGCGCAGGTCGACAACCGGACCGACGATCTCCGGGATAACGTCACCGGCTTTGCGCAGCACGACGGTGTCGCCGATCAGTACGCCCTTGCGGACGATCTCGCTGGCGTTATGGAGCGTCGCCATACCCACAGTCGATCCGGCGACTTGGACCGGCTCCATGATGCCGAACGGAGTCACCCGGCCGGTGCGCCCGACATTGACGTCGATATTGAGCAACTTGGTGGTGACCTCTTCGGGAGGGTACTTGTACGCGATTGCCCAGCGCGGAGCATGTGAGGTCGAGCCGAGCTGGTCCTGGACTGCTCGCTCATCAAGTTTCACCACCACGCCGTCAATTTCGTGCTCGACCGAATGCCGATGTTCGCCGAAGTACTCGACGTAGTCCCAAACCTCAGCCAAGGTCTCCGCCAGCTTGCGATGCGGGCTGACCGGAATTCCCCACTTGTCCATCGCGGCGTACGCATCGGAGAGCCGATCGGCGGTAAAACCCTCCAGAACCCCGATGCCATGGCTTACGAAGCCTAAGTTCCGGGAGGCCGTAACCTTGGGGTCCTTTTGCCGCAGCGAGCCAGCCGCCGCATTCCGGGGATTGGCGAACGGCGCCTTCCCGGCCAAGACCAGCGATTCATTGAGCGCCGCGAAGTCGGCCACCGCGAAGTACACCTCGCCGCGTACCTCGAGCACCTCCGGTACGTCGGTGCCCGACAGCCGATGCGGTATGACCTTGATCGTTTTCACGTTGGCTGTGACATCTTCACCCATACGCCCATCGCCGCGGGTCGCGGCACGTAGCAACCGGCCTCCCTGATACACCAGATCGATCGCCAAGCCGTCGACTTTCAGCTCGCAGAGATAGCCGGACTGCTCAAGCCGCCTCTCGCCAAGCTCTCGAATCGCGCGCTGCGCCCATCGGTCGAGCTCTTCACGGCTGAACGCATTGTCCAAGCTCATCAGCCGCTGTAGGTGCTCGACCGGAGTGAATGTCGTCGAGGGTGGAGGGCCGACCTGCTGGGTCGGTGAATCCGGCGTACGCAGAGCCGGGAACGTGTCCTCGAGCTCCATGAGTTGACGCATCAAGGCATCGAACTCACCGTCGGACATGGTTGGCGCATCGAGCACGTAGTACCGCCACCGCGCGTCGTTCACTCGCTCGCTGAGATCCGCGTGCCGCTGACTCGCTTCTGCCAAGCGTTCGGAAAGCTCAATTTCTCCGTCGCCGGCCGGGGTGGAGAGGGCCTCTTTTTGCGTCACGTAAGCACATTAACGCCCGCCTCGGACGATCATCGGATGTCGCCTGTTGGGCTCGCATTGAACCGATGACGAATAACGAAGCAATAACGCGCGCTTCCGGCGCGCCGAGATTCAACTGTTAGCGTCTGGCGAGTCCGGCTCTCCACTGATCACGTCTGAGGAGTCTCTCTTGTCCGCTGATCAAGGTCCCGTGGCCGTCCCTAATACTCGTCGGCGCCTGTCGTCGATGCTGGCGATCGGCGCCCTCGGGCTCGGTCTGCTGGCCACGCCCACAGGCATCGCGATAGCGGATCCAGGCACAACGACTCAGACATCAACCACATCAGGACATGCCCCTGACTCGCTGTTTCCAGAGGTGGGCAGCAGCCACTATGACGTCAAGCACTACGCCATCAACCTGAGATAGCTGCCCTCTGGAGCGATCAAGGCGAAAACGACCTTGCCGCCAAGACAAGAAAGCCTTTGACATCGTTCTCGCTTGATCTTGAAGGACTCACCGTCGACAGTGTGCGGGTCAATGGTGACGCGGCCGACTTCTCCAGACGCGACAACAAGTTGATCATCAAGCCTTCGAAGGTCTTGGACGGTCGCTTCTCGGCAACCATCCGATACCACGGAAAGCCGGTTACACACATCGATCCTGATGGCAGCGAGGACGGCTGGAAACCCACCGCCGGCGGCGGAGCCACCGTCCTCAGTGAACCAGTCGGCGCGATGACCTGGTTCCCGAACAACAACACGCCACGCGATAAGGCGACCTTCGATATGAGGATCACCGTGCCCTCCAAGTTCGAGGTTGCCGGCGGCGGTGATCTGCGAAGCGTGCGGAAGCATGACGGCAAGGAGACCTGGCGCTGGCAACAGCCCTGTCAGCAGGCGACGTATCTGGCCATGATCTCGATCGCCAACTATGACGTCTACCACTCCACGATGACTACGACGACCGGACGCAAGCTACCGATCTGGAGCTTCATCCAGCCGGAGCTGGGCAGCCTTGCCGAGGCGCGTGCGCTCATTCCCAAGGTGATCCGCTTCGAGGAGCGTCGGGTCGGACCGTACCCGTTCAATAGCGCAGGCATCGTGGTCAAGAACGTCGGTGTCGACTACTCGCTGGAGACTCAAAACCGGCCCGTTTTCGACGGCGCGGATGCGGCAGATGACCTGACCATCGTTCATGAGTTCGCGCATCAGTGGTACGGCGACTCGGTGTCGCTGAAGAACTGGGTCGACATCTGGCTCAACGAAGGCTTTGCAACGCACGCGGAGGGGCTGTGGACCGCAGCCCATGGCGGGCCGAGCCACGCCGAGCAGTTCCAGACTGAATACGACAGTCACCCAGCGTTGGACCCACTATGGACGCCAGCACCGGCAGCGTTTGATGATCCTGCAGATCTATTCGGGTCGCAGGGATACCTGCGAGGCAGCATGACGCTGGAGGCGCTGCGGCAGAAAGTTGGATCGCACGACTTCTGCGTGATCCTGCCCACCTGGGCGGAGCAGCACAAATACGGGAATGTCACGACCGCCCAATTCATCCGACTCTCTGAAAGAGTCTCCGGACAAGACCTCGACGCGTTCTTCAAGGCCTGGCTCTACACACCAGAGAAGCCTGCGCTCACCTAGGACGTAAGCGACTCGACTTGTCACGCGGATCGCGCGCCGCGTCCTGCGGACGAGTGAGACGACACGGTTTTAGTCGGCAAGCTGCTCGGTGACAATCGCGGCCGCGGAGCGAATTGTCTGCAGGGCGCGGATTGCACCATCACGAGTCGCCGACGCCAGCCCGCACGCCGGAGTGATCACCACGAGTCGCAAGACCGCCGGCTCCAGACCAAGATCACGTAGTGGCTGAAGAACACGGCGAGCGACTTGATCAGCAGTGAGGGTGCGGTCGGTGGGTAGTGCACCGACGCCGATCCACAGTTCCGCTTCCAGACTTGCCCCGACCTGATCCCAGTCGGTACTGGACAGTTGATCAACATCGAGAAGGATTCCGGTCGTGCGTGCTTCCCGGAGCAGCTCGATCGGCGGATCCGCGGCGCAGCAGTGCACCGCAACCGGCGTTGGTGAGAGCCGATCGACGGTATGAAGGATGGCGGCACGTACATCGCTGGGCTCGATGGCGCGATGCCGCAAAAACCCGCTCGCGTTGGCGATCGTGCCGGCGAGTACAGCCGGCAGCATGGGCTCGTCCAGCTGGATCAGCGGATCGGCATCGGGCAACCGCCGGGTCAGCTCTGCGACGAGCTGGGCGATTCCTTCAGTAAGCGACTGGCTGAGATCGCGCCGCGCGCCATAGTCGGCCAGTACTCGATCACCGCGCGGGTGCTCCATCATGGCCGCCATGGTCCA
>Ga0075425_100000548_pt1 | contig 35468 bp, 38 predicted proteins | sample SoiMethybrSBSTD4_FD_75300 | JGI IMG/M metagenome (GOLD analysis project Ga0075425, IMG submission 75300) | Bulk soil microbial communities from a Populus tree surrounding site in Tennessee, USA - Soil MetaG P. TD hybrid SBSTD4 | ecosystem: Environmental > Terrestrial > Soil > Tree plantation... | reverse complement strand
GAGCTGCAAGATAGCAGGGTTGCACGAAGACCCCAGCACGCTCGCCTGGTGGGAAGCCCAAGGCAGCAAGGCCCGCGGCGTGTGGGAGGAGATCAAGACCGCCCCCAATCTGTCCGAAGTACTTAAGTCTTTTGCTACCTGGGTGCGCACGCACTCCGCGGGCGAGGCTCAGGTGTGGGGCAACGGCGCGGACTTTGACAACCCCATCCTGAGCGCCTGCTACACCGCCACGGGGCTGCCGCAGCCGTGGGGGCCTTACAATGGACGTTGTTATAGGACGCTCAAAGCCCTCGCCCCCGCTGTGAAGCTTGTGCGCACGGGTACGCATCACAACGCACTGGACGACGCCGTGTCGCAAGCAGAGCACGCGGTACGCATCCTGAAGCATCTGAAGGGCGCCGTGGCGTGAGGTATTACCGCCGTTTCTGCGTGCACGGCCGTAGCCTTAGCTACCTGACCTCTAGCGTGCTCCTGCGCTCGGCGCACAAGGATGAGCCCCAACACGCTGGCGCGTTGGTGTTAGATGAGGTCTGGACGCACCGCAGCGCCCGGGGTCAAGGGTACGCCACAGCCCTACTCAAAATGGCGCAGGAGGAGGCTCGGAGACTGCGCCGTGCTGTACTGTGCCGCCCTCACGCTCATGACGCAGGGATGCGCCAAGGTGCGCTGGAGCAGTGGTATGAGCGCTTGGGGTGGCGCCCCGCCTACGCCGCGTTGGAGTGGGGCTGGTACCTGTGGCAGCCGGAAGAGCGGGAAGCGTATGGCGACGAAGCTCTCTCCGCGTGAAGCTCAGATTCAAAACACCTGCACGGAACGCGCTCAGCTAGAACTGGGCATCGAGTGCTGTGGGTTGAAGAAACGCGGGTGGCCTGACCGCATCTACATGATCCCTGGAGGGCGCCCCGCCCTCGTGGAATGGAAAAGACCAAATGAGGACCCCCGTGCTAACCAAGACATCGTCATCTACCGGCTTCAGCGCCTTGGTTACTCGGTCGCCGTCTGCAGCTCGGTCGAGGAAGGGCTCACCTTCCTCCGGGCGTGCTTGGACGCCGCATCCATATCAGAAGCAAGCGGTGAAGTTCCTAGTGGAGCGCGCGGGGGCAGCGTTGCTCCTGTCGCCCGGACTCGGGAAGACCTCGATTTCCTACGCCGCCTGCAAGATACTCAAGAAAGCAAAGATGTTCAAGGGCGCGCTCGTCGTCGCGCCGCGTCGCGTAGTCGTTAGCACTTGGCCGCAGGAACAGCAGGAGTGGACTGACTTTCACGACCTGAAGATTGCAGTCCTGCACGGTCCCCACAAGGAAGCCCGCGCCCTCGAACGCGCCGACATTTACACGATTAACTACGAGGGTCTCAAGTGGTTCATCGATAACGGCCACATGGCGCGGATGCTGAAGGACGGTTGGATCGACGTCCTGATCATAGACGAGCTCAGTAAGGTGAAGCATCCCGACAGCCTACGGCACAAGCTGCTGGCCCAGTGGCATCACCGCTTCTCGCGCCGCTGGGGGCTTACTGGCTCCCCGGCGAGCAACGGGTTGCTGGACCTTTTCGGCCAGGTGTACATGCTGGACTTTGGGGCGGCGTTCGGTAAGTTCATCACCCACTTCCGCTTCAACTTCTTCACCCCCGTAGGGGACACCAACTTCCCCGTGTACGTGCCCAAGCCGGGCGCGGAAGAGCTCATTTACGAAAAGCTCAAGCCCCTAGCGCTACGCATTGAGGCGCGCAAGCACGTCAAGATGCCGGAGATGCTCCCCCCTATCCCGTTGAAGTTTGAGCTGCCGGAGAAAGTACGCAAGATGTACGACGCGATGGAGGAAGAGTTTTTCGCCATCGTGGATCAAGGAGGCAAGAAGGGCAAGGAGCTGTTCACCGCCGTGAGCGCCGCCGCGGCGCGCATGAAGTGTCGGCAAATTGCCACGGGCGCCCTGTACGAGGATCCCGTCGACCCCCTCACCGGCATGCCGCGCACAGGGACGCGCAAGTGGCATAAGCTGCACGACGGCAAGCTGGAGGCGTTGGAGGACCTGGTCGACGAGCTACAGGGGCAGCAGCTGCTCATCGGCTACGAGTTCGGTCACGACCGCATGCGGATGATAGAGCTGCTAGGGGAGGGCACCCCCTTCATCGCGGGGGGCGTGAGCGACCGTAAGTCCCTAGCCTACGAGCGGGGGTGGAACGCGCGGGAGTTTCCGCAGCTGATTGGGCACCCCGCCAGCGTGGGCCACGGGCTCAACTTTCAGAAGGGCGGGGCGCATCATGTGTTCTGGTACACGCTGCCGGAGGACTACGAGCTGTACGACCAGTACATCCGCCGCCTGTGGCGTCAAGGCAACACGGCGGAGCGGTTGTTCGTACACATCCCCATCGCGCAGGACACGGTGGAGGAGGCGGTGTGGGCGAACCTGAACAACAAGCGCCGCACGCAGGACTCCTTGCACCTAGCGCTAGAGGAATACCGGGAGCGCAAGCGGGCATACCGCTAACGCGTTCCGGCTTTACGGCGCTAGAAATCCCGCGGTATACTCGCGTCTCACGGAGCTACTCAAGACATGACGTTCACGAACTACGCGGTCTTTCAGGACGAGAATCGACACTCTTGCATCTTCATCAATGAAGAGCGGAAGTACACGTATTTCATCCCAATGGAAGCCCTCGAGGTGCGAGTGCGGCAGCTTGAGAACCGAACGTTCGCCAGCGACTACACCCCGCTGACGAGCTACCCGGTGCGCCGTGCGGCGGAAATTTTCTTGCGTGCGCCGGACAAGGCGGTGACCCCCGAGGCGCGAGAGCACCTCGAGGCTATCCTCAGTGACCCGACCTACGCATACGATGCCGCTGCGTACCCTGCCCTTTCGATTCTCAACCACACCCCCAAAGGAAAGTCTACCATGGCTCGTAAATCCGCCGCTCAGGTCGCTGAAGAAGTGGCCGTCGCCCCCAAGCGCACCCGGAAGGAAGCCCTCGCCGAAGCCGACGCGGTCGTCTCCGCGCAGGCACCCCACAACGTCAAGGCCCCGAAGGAGCGCCCCGCCGCCAAGGCCGAGCCCGCTCCGGCTGCGAAGAAGGCTGGCAAGCCCAAGGCCGAAGCCGAGAGCGCTCCGCGCGGTCGCGCACCGGCCATCAGCGGTGACGTCCGCCTCAAGGTGGGCAACCGCGAGACCGTCAAGCGCGGTTTCATGCTGGAGTTCATCGATTGCGCTGCGGGGCTCGAGAAGGGCACCCGCGGAAAGGGCTTCACCGTCGACACGCTGCTCGAAGCTGCCAGCGGCCTGCCCGGCGCCGAGGGCCGCGACGTGGGCTGGATCCGCACTTACGTCACGTACGCGCTGGACGCCTCCCGCGGCATCCTGGTGACGGCATAAGCCGGCGCAACACCTCCCTACGGGGAGGGTTGTTTGAGGAGCCGCGGGCACAGTCCCGTGATCTGCCGACGAGAAAACGCTGCAGGCGGCTCCTCAAACAATTCACCACAGCCAAGGAGCTACCCTTGTCCGCTATACCTACGCCGCCTCTCACCGTGGAGGCCTTCGGCGCGCAGCTGCTCAAGTCGGGTGACCTCGACCCCACGTACATCGCGATAAACGAAGCCAAGCTCGACCAGAAGACATTGCACCGTCTTTGCCTCGCGTATTGGTGCTACTATCATCTCGGCGCCGCGGCCAAGATGGCGGAGGCAAAGTCCGACAAGGCGTACTGGTCGCTGATGATGCAAGCGGCGGTGTACTCCCCGGTGAGCGAGCTGAACAAGCCGGGTCACCAGCCCTGGCCCCGCGGGGCGGAGCGCCGACACTACCGCGGTGCGCAGGCGGTCAGCTCGATGGCTTCGCTGCAATCCCGCTACAACACCCCCACGGACGCAGTACGCGGCATGACGACGAACGGACAGCTGGAAAAGGTCACATTCACCCAAATCATGAACCGGGTCAAAACCCACCGGGGGTTCGGGTCGTGGATAGGATTCAAGATCGCTGACATGACCGAGCGTGTGCTGAGGTTCCCCGTGGACTTCGCTGACTGCGAGCTACAATTCTACGATGAACCCCGCAAGGGGGCCGCTTTGGTGTTTTTCGAAAGCGAGCCCGCCGCGCGTTGGCCTGTGGCTGGCGGAGAGATTCCTTACGCGGACACTCCTTGGGACTACCCGATACGCGATGAAGATTTCAAGACGACGGTCGCTCGTCTGATCAAGCACTTCCGCAATCACAAGGCCCTAGGACTGACGCATCGTAAGCCGGATCTTTTCGAAACGGAAACCGTACTGTGTAAGTACAAGAGTTACAGAAGAGGCCACTACCCGATTGGTAAAGACACTAAAGAAGTTTTGCATAGCTTAGAAGGCTGGGGAGACTTGGCCAAACAACTGAAGACGGGGCTACTGAATGCCGGCGTACAAGTCCGTGTCTGACTACGAAGCCGAAGCTACCTGGCGCAATGGATGTCTAGAACATCCGGCCGACGAAGCTTACCGTCGCGTGTATGAGCGCAGGCACGGGATGCCCACTAAAGGAATGTACGTCTGCCATACCTGCGACAACGCTGCCTGTATCTTGGATGCGCACCACTTTCTAGGTACGCCAAGGGACAACCAGCAAGACGCTATCTCCAAAGGCAGACACATCAACCAAGTAATCACACCGGAGCAGATGCGCAAACGGGGCTCGGCAATCAGCAAGGCGTTGACGGGCAGGCCGCTAAGCCCTGAAACACGCAAGAAGATAGGCGCTGCAAACAAAGGAAACGTAATTCCTGAGTCTACCAGAGCCGCAGCGCGCAAACGGATGAATGAAGCCAACCCTATGAAGGGTAAGCACGGACCTGAGCACTCTAGGTTTGGCAAGCTTCACACAGAAGAAACCAAAGCTAAGATGCGCGCCGCTTGGGCCCGCAGAAAGGCCCAAGCATGAAGATCATCGAACTCACTAAGGGCGTGCCGGAGGACCAACGGCTCGTCAACTTGCAAGTGAAGAGGATGCGTGAGGCGGGCGCGGAGCGTCACCCCGTCCTGCAAGAGCTGGGGCTCTACGTCTTCTGGGGCGCGCGTGTCTGGGCTTACGTTGACAGCCACGACGTACCGTTGAGCATTCACGCTTCGAAGCTCGGGAAGAAGAAAACCAACGTCTGGCTGCCGTGCGTAAATTGGTACGCAGCTTACACACTACCAGAGTTCCGCCGCAAAGGCTACGCTTACCGGCTGTACGCCGAGATGGAAAAGGAAGCGGTGCGCGCTGGCTGCCGCCACGTGAAGAGCCTAGCAGGCTCCAGCGCCGGGTTGGGGTTGCACAAGGCGCTAGGGCATAGGTGCTGGGGGCAAGTGCCCACAGGGGAGGTGTTTGTCTACTCGCCGCTACCCGGTCATGAGCACATCTACCCTCCTGGTGCAGTTCCGCCCCAGGCCCCTAGCCCGAAACCCCTTACTCAGGCTAGCATTGACTCCCTTATTCGACGCGGCCTCCGCTATGACCATGCCAATTGAATATACGTTGCTGAAAGACAAAGCCCCTCCCACAGGGCTGAGTTGTGATCAGTGTGACCCATTCGGTGGACGCGAGCTCACCCCGCGAGACTTGTTCATGCGGGGGCAGGTTCAATCTACGTGGCGCCGCTGGTTGCGGCTCCCCTACTGCGCCGTCATCTGCCAAGGGTGCAAGACCATCATCGGGTGGGAGAAGCCATGAGCCTCAAGAAAGCCTTCGCACTCGTATGCGGCGTCATGCTAGGGGCGCTGCTCATGGGAGCCGCTTATCTCGTCACGGACAAAGTCGGCACCCGCGACGGTTGCATTTGCATGGAGAAGAAATGACACCTAAGGACGTGATCATCGTAGGCAATGGTCTGTTCGGTTCTATCGCCGCCACGCTCTGCCGCTCCCGCGGGCACAACGTGACCGTGGTGAGCAACAACGAGCCCATGGCGGCGAGTAAGGCGTCAGGCTGCGTGCTCGCGCCCAGCTGGCTCACGAGCCTCAACAAGACCGACGTGGACCACGGGCTGCGGCTGCTAGACGAGCTGTACGGGCTGCAGGACGTGGTGTTCACCGGCCCCCTGGGCGCCCCCTTCAAGGCTCAGCGCGTGGACCCTGACCGCGTGCGCGTGAAGGCGGATGTGACGGCGGACGTTACGAGCGTCAAGGACGGCGCTGTGGCTCTGAACGACGGACGCACGCTCCGCGGGACCGTCCTGGTAGCCGCTGGGGTATGGTGTGGGCGGCTGGTTGAAATGCCTCCAATCAGGGGTTTGTACGGCGCATCAATGCGTTTCAAGGCCACGGGGGTACAGGCCAAAATCAGCGTTTACGCGCCATACCGTCAATCTGTGCTGTTTCAACTCAACAAGACCGAAGCATGGGGTGGTGACGGCACCGCGCTGATCAGGAAGACCTGGGAAGCCGAGCGAGACAATCGCATTGCGGCCACCGTCCAGCGCATCACGAAGCTATCGGAGTTGCGCCAGCTACAAGGCGTCAAGGTAACGGAGGGCATCCGCCCCTACGTGGAGGAACACAAGGCGGGGTTCTTCAAGCGCATCAGCCCGCGCACGTTCGTATCCACCGGCGGGGCCAAGAACGGCACGCTGCTCGCCGCGGCGCAGGCGCTGCGTTTTGTCGAGGAGGGGCGATTGTGACCCGCCGCGGTATGTCCGCCTGGCTCGCCGGAGACGTAGCCGGCACGCCTAAGTTCTCAACGCTACTTCAACTGGAGATGAACGCCATGGGACACTACGACAGCTCCCGCCCCGGTTACTGCGCCGGTTGCGGCGCCGCGCCGGGTAACATGAACGCGGACGGCAGCTGCCCGTTCTGCGCAGCACGCAACCGAGCTGCATTTGGGCCGTTGACCAGGGAGTTGATGAAGCGCCCGCCCACGATGCAGCCCAACGCAGCTAAGCTGGAGACCCTGCTGGCTAAGTCTACTCTGACGGACAATGACAAGTCCGAGCTCAGGAAGTTCCGGCGCTTCCTGAAGGACAAGGCCCGGCTCCCCGCCGCTGAGTTCAACGCTAAGTGGGGTGCGTACATGAAAGGCGAAGAATGACCATCGTCAGCATTCGCGGAACTCACGGGAGCGGGAAGAGCACGATCGTGCAACGCATCCTGGGTTTGTACGACCACAAAGACAAGTGGCAGCCCATCAATCCGGACAAGAAAGGGCGTGTTGAAGGGTATTTGTTGCAAGTAGCGCCCAAGCAACGTCTAGCCATCATAGGCTCTTATCACACGCAGTGCGGCGGAGCGGACGGCATCCAGCCGTACTCACTCATACTTGACCGCATCGCGGACTACGCCAAGCACTACGAACACGTTCTGCTAGAAGGCGCGTTGGTGAGCTCCAGCTACGGCTCTGTGGGTCAGTTGATGAGCCACTACGCACCCAACGCCGTCTTCGCCTTCCTGGACACGCCCCTTGAGCTGTGCCTCGAGCGCATCAAGCAACGCCGGGCGGCTAAAGGAAACTTCGAGCCCTTGAACCCACACAACACCACCGTGAAGTTCGAGAACGTGGCGCGGACCAAGGACCAGATGCGTCGGCTGGGCAGCCAGGTGCGCATTGTGGACATCCGCCACACCCACGCGGTGACCGACGTGCTGAAGCTGTTCGGGGTGCGGTTGAGTAAGGAGCCGGCGTGAACAAGGATGACCGCATTGATGCGCTCCCTCTTAACTACTACACGTTCGCAGTGATGCCGGCTTACATAGGCTACTACTGCATCGGCGGCAACTTCAAGATCGCAATGACGCGCAAGCCCGCGTGGGCGCATCGCTTCATGATGCGTTGGTGCTTTGGGTGGGCGTGGGAGGATGCGCTATGACAGACGGGGAACGCGCCCTGTTCCGCTTCATGCAGGCGCGGCACGCCGTATACGAGACGCGCAAGCGCGGCATGCCTTGGCCGTGGACTGACGACCCCATACTGAAGGCGTACCGCTTTTGTAACGTCTACCGCGAGCTAGACAAGCAGACGGTGCTCATTCACGACAACTGGCTGAAGCCCAACCGCGACGCGCCGGACCTGTGGTTTGCGTGCGTAGTGGCGCGATTGATCAACTGGTGGCCGTCGCTGGAAGAGATAGGCGCTCCCCCTGGCGTGTCTGGTAAGTGGCACCCCAAGTGGTTTGTTGATGCGCTAGACGCCCGCCGCGCTGCGGGGGACAAAGTCTTCACGGGAGCGTACATGGTGAGAGCGGACGCCGTAATCGGCGGCACCAAGGCTGCTTACTTGGCGGAGTACGTCCTGACGCCGATGTGGAAGGACCGTGAGCATATCCGCCCTCGCAAGGGCGACACCCTAGCCGCCTTTCACGCCCGGCTCAAGCTGTACCGAGACATGGGCGATTTCATGGCGGGGCAGGTGGTGGCGGACGCTAAGCACTTCACCTTTCCGCTGCAAATGGCCGCCGACCTGGACACCTGGGCTACTCCGGGGCCGGGCAGCCTACGCGGGCTCAACCGGGTGCGCGGGCGTGCGCCTACGTCATCCTGGACGCAGCACAATTCTTGGTTTCGGGAATTCAACGCCTTGTATACAATCATTGAGCCTGAAGTCCGCCGTACCCGTATGCCGTTTCTCGATGGGCAAAACCTGCAGAATTGCCTGTGTGAGTTTGACAAATACGAACGCGTACGTCTAGGTCAAGGTAAACCCCGTTCACGCTACTCACCCCCACCGGAGCATTAATGCACGTCATCCACGCCACCAATGTCAACGACGCCCTCTACACAGGGGTCGAGTATCTGAAGCGCCACGGCCTACGGGAGGACTCCCGCAACGGGGCGGTGCTCGTCGCCCCCGTACCCGTGACCACCCAGTACCTGCGCCCGCAGGAGCGCGTGCTGTTCAGCGCACAACGCAACGCAAACCCGTTTTTCCACGTGCTCGAGAGCCTGTGGATGCTCGCCGGGCGCAATGACGTGGCCTACCCCCACACCTATGCCCCGATGATGCTGTACAGCGACGACACCGAGACGCTCAACGGCGCCTACGGCTACCGTTGGCGTGAGCACTTCGGCTACGACCAGTTGCGGGAAATCATCAATGAACTCAAGCGCAACCCCGCCAGTCGGCGCTGCGTGCTGAGCATGTGGGACGCCATGGATGAAGTCGAGGGCTACGAAGGCGACCTGAAGCGCGCCATCGCGGGCGGGAAGGATGTCCCCTGCAACACCCACGTGTACTTCCGCGTCAACGCGGGCGCGTTGGACATGACGGTGTGCAACCGCAGTAACGACATCATCTGGGGCGCCTACGGCGCGAACGCTGTGCACTTCAGCGTGTTGCAGGAATACGTGGCGGACCTGGTGGGCGTGAAGGGGGGCGCGTACTACCAGATGGCGAACAACTTCCACGCCTACATCGAGCGCGAAGACGTGGTGAAGCTGTTCAACACTTCTGAGCTACTCCTCGATGATCGTTACCGACTCACCTCCGCACGCAAGGTGCGTCCCACCCCGCTGGGAGCTGCGGACTCCAAGTTCTACGAGGAAGTGCTCCGCGTGTTGGACGGAGAGGAACATCTTTACAGCACTGAGTTCTGCGCCATCGCGCACGAGATGGACAAGGCGTACAAGCAGTACAAAGCGGGTGACCTGAGCCACGCTATCCTGCGCCTGTCCAACCGCGGCGCGCACAACTGGGATTGGCTGAGTGCCGGTCACGACTGGCTCTTGCGCATCGCCGAGAAGCGTGCCCTGAAGGTTGCGGGCGGCGTAGGGGGTACAGCGTGAGCATCGTCAACACCGCCGTAGCGATGGAACGCCTGATAAAGCAGGCGGTCGCCGCTACGCAGTTCGGCCAGACCCAGCGCTACCACACGGAGGTCATGCTGCGCACGCAGGACGTGGGTCAGCACTCCTTCAACGTAGCGTGGTTCTGCTACATCCTGACCGGAGGCGCCCCCACTGCGGCGTTGCTGATCCAGGCGTTGGCGCACGACGCCGGGGAGCGCAGAACGGGAGACGTTCCCGCTCCTACCAAGCTCGCGTTGCGGCTCAACTCCATGCTCGACGAGGCGGAGCGTGCGCACCTCGTGGCGCATCACTTCGACCTCGGCGCGCACCCACTGACGGAGGAGGAAGCTGCGACCCTGAAGCTAGCGGACTCGCTGGAAGGAGGCTTCTACTGCCTGCGAGAGGCGCTCCTCGGCAACCGAATGGTCCTCAGCCGGGAGTACAACGGCTGCGCGCGCACTTACCTGGAGTACATCGAGCGTCTCATTAAGGCGACCGACGTCGGTGGGCTGCGCACCCGAGCGCTCACTTTGTTCAACCACCTCAAGAGGGAATTCGATGAGCTCAGCAAATGAACGTCAGGTCGGGGGGGCGCACTACCGCTCTGCCTATCAGCACTGGGACTTTGTGGAAGACGTGGGCCTGGGGTACCTCGAGGGTCAGATTACCAAGTACATCTGCCGCCACGCCAAGAAGAACGGGTTGCAGGACGTCGAGAAGGCGGGACACTTCCTCGACAAGTTGATGGAAGAACGCTGGAAAGCTTCGCAGAACGGCACCCCGGTGGATCACGCCAACGACGTGGAACGCTTCCTGCAGGCCAATGACCTGGAACTCACGAGCCAAGAAGCTGCCGTCATCCGCGCTGTCTGCTTCTACAGCACGCTCAATGAGCTGAAGTGGGCGCAGCAGTATCTCCAGCTCATTGCGGAACGTTACGCTCCCATTGAGTTCGTCGTGAAGGAGCTCAGATGAGCCTCCACGTCGTCTGGATTCCTCACCTGGCGTCCTACGCGCAGGACAAACGCATCAGCTTGTCTAAGTCTAGCGCGGTAATGAACGTCTTTCTGCCGCACCACAAGGGCAAGATCATTGACGCCCACGCGCTCGCGCACCCTCAGCTGTACCTCGCGCACTCTCCGCACCACGCAGACGGCGTGCTGAAGGGGCGCCGTCTGGACGGCTTTGCTAAGCTGGAGGGCTTCCAGCCGGGCACCCCGGTGGAGCACGCGATGCTCTCCTGCGGCGTCATGGTGGAGGCGGTACGGCAGGCGGTGAAGGCCCAGGGCCGAGACATCATCTGCGCCCCCGTGAGCGGGTTCCATCACGCAGGATGGGCGGAGTCCGCGGGCTATTGCACCTTCAACGGGCTCCTGCTCGCGGTGCAAGACTACCGCGTACACAACCCCGGCGCGCTTAAGAACGTGCTGGTCATCGACGGCGACGCCCACTACGGCAACGGCACCGACGACATCATCGAACGCATGGGGCTCGCGGGCATCGTCAACCTGACGCACCGCGGGGAGGGTCGGCACAGCATCAGCCCCGTGGTGTGGGAGATGAGCATTAAGGGCGCGCTGCGTGAGCGTCAGTGGGACCTGGTGCTGTACCAGGCCGGCGCCGACGCGCACAAGGAGGACCCCTACGGCGCGGGCTATCTGGACGACTACGGCTGGGAGGCGCGAGACATGCTGGTTTTCCAACACTGCGCGAACAACAACCTCCCCTGCGTCTTCAACTTCGCGGGCGGGTACAACGGCGCGCGGACCGTTCACCTGCACATGCGCACGATGAAGACCGCGCAGGTGGTCTACGCCAGCCCCGAGCTAGCGCCGCTGCACGCCACCGCGGCGGACTGACGCAGCGGGTGAGGTCTTACGCAGGGCGCCCCCGTGGCTGAACTCGAGCCCCTTGAACGCCGCGGGGTTCACGTCCCGGCCCTGTAGCGCGTCGCTCGTAATGCCGAGCTTGCGCAGCGCGCCCGGGCCGGTGGACTTCAGCGCGGCGCTGTTACTCGCCTTCACCGCCGCATAGGCCGCGTTCAGGTCCGCGGGGCTCATGTCGCTGCTGAACGTGAGGTTGCCCAGCCGGGCGCGCAACGCCTCCGGCGTGGCCTTGTCCGTCGTAGCAGCGAGTAGACGCTGAAGGGTCTGCAGCGCGCCCTCGGTCTGAAGTGCGCCCACCTGGGTCTCCGGCGCGGCGGTGCGCAGCGCGGCGGGGTCCGCGAGCACGTTCCTGAACTGTTCCGGGCTGGTGAGTAGGCGCTCCCCGGCGTCAGGGCGGCGCATGATAGCCGAGGCGAGGTTGTAGTTGTTGCGGTACTCGTTGACGCCCGTCAGGCCGTCCTTAATGTTCACCGCGTTGGGGTTGTTCAGGATGTCCCCGTAGATAGCCGGGTAGGCGCGCGTGCCCGCACCGGAGCCCTGGGCCAGGCGCCCCGCCCCGATTGTGTAATACGTAGCGTCCTGCGGGAGGTCGCCGCGGTCAATGAAGGGGCTGTAAGTAGTGCCCTCCTGCAACCCCAGACGCTTGCGCAGCTCAGCGTCCTTCTTGAGCAGCTCGGCGTAGTTCTGCGCAAACAGGTAGACGTTGGCGTCGCTATTGGGGTCCTTGTAGATGGTGACCCCGTCGGAGCGACGCTGCGGGACGGACCAGTCGAACTGCGCGGCTAGGCCCTCGGGGGTCTTCGCAAACTCCTTACCCCGCTGGAACGTCCCCGGCAGCTCGGCGCCGCGCATGAACGTGTTGCCCACCGCGTCCACTGCCTTACCGCCGGCCCCCTCAGCTGACTTAGCCGCCAACGCCTCAAACAACGCGGTCAACGCGCCCACTTACTGGCCCTCCGAGCCGTCTCCGAGCCCTCGGAGTGCCGTATTTAACGCACCCACCCCCGCCTGTGGGTAGGCTTGTGCGGCTTGCCCGAGAGCACCGAGACGTGGCATCCCTTCAGCAAACGCCCGGCTGCGCAGCCCGGCGCTCAACGCCCGACCCCCGCCCACCGTCAACCCCGTGAGCATCGCAGCCCTCAGCGCAGCCGCCGAGGGGTCGTCGTGGTTTTGCAGTGAGTAGTACCCCAGCCCCACCGTAGGCGCCGCCCCAAGACGCACCGCCCCGCGCCCCGCGCGCTTTGCCAGGTCCACCAGGCCCGGGTTCGCCGTGGGGTTGGTGCGCCCCAGCATCTGACCGATGCGGGCCAGGTCGGGGAGTGTCTGGTCGCCTTGTGAGTACAGAAATGCGTTGCGCTGCGCAGTGTTCCCGACCTGCTTAGAGGTCACCTGACGCGCGAGCGCGTTGAAGTCGAAGTCTCCACCCGGGGTGACGGGCGCAATCTTCTCCAACGTCTTGAGGTTGGCCCACTGGCGGTCAGTCTGTGCCAGCAGCGCGGCGTCCTCAGGGCTCAGCCCACTCTTGAACGCCTGGTCCAGCGTGGCCTTGAAGCTGCCGAGCGCCTTCTGGTAGTCGGGGTCGCCGCCCGCGGCGTTCTGCCGCTGCTCATACTCCCCTATACGAGAACGCATCGTCTTGTACTGCTCCCCGGTGAGCTTGCCCTCCTCGTCGGCCTGGGTGACGATCTGATCACGGAGCGACTTTAGGTTCTTCACCGTAGTGGGCTTAGTGGTGCTAAGCCCGTTGGCGGCGTAGTTGTTGATCTCGTCCGTGAGCGCGTCCACGTGCCACGGCTCAAGCTGGAGCGCGTTGCGGGACTTGACGGCGTCGTAGGCGTCGCTCAGGTTCTTGCGCCCCGCCCGTACCGCGAGGAGCGGCTCGTCCGTGTCCGCACCCACTGACGCGGCCAGCGCCCGGTTGAACGCTTTCTGCTGAGCTCCGGAGGCCTTGTCCGCGCCACTCAAGGGCAACGTGGCGAGTAGGTCCGTCACGCCCTTCAGCGCGGGGTTGTCACTGATCTGAGCTGCGGTGAGCGGGATGCCCAGCGCGGAGGCTCGGCGCACAGCCGCCTGCGTCACCGCGTCAGCGGCCTGAGCCGCGGGGCGCGCCGCGGCGCTAAGCCCGGCACCAACCGCCTGGCCTGCGCCCCCCGCCACGGCGCCGAGTATCGCCTGCCCCGTGCGGGAGGCGCCCGTCTCGACCGGTTGAGTAGCGCCTAGGCCAGCGCCTACGATGGCTGCCGCGGGGACACCCTTGACCCCCGTAGTTGTGATGGGGAGCGCCTTAGTGACCGCGCTGCCGGGGATGGCCATCGTGCCCAGCGTACCGCCGAGGTATCCCGTCAGGCCCGCCCCCGTGCGCATCAACGGCTCGTCCAGGTGCGCTGCCTCATCGATGGCGGCCTGGTTGTCCGCGCCGAACAGCTGTGCCAACCCACGCCCCGTGTCCGCCACGGACTTACCCGCTCCCGCGAGCGCGTTACCTGCCCAGGCGGGGATCTTCAGCCCGTGAATTTCGTAGTCGCCCGTGGTGGGGTTGTAGAGCTTAGCGTCTGCGGCTTGCTGAGCTTCCAGCTTAGCGCGCTTAGCCTGCGCCTCCTTGCCCATGTCCGCGGCGATAGCCTGATACATTCCGGTCAGGTCCGTACCCGGCTGCACGTCGAGCTTCGCAGTGCCGAGCGCGCCAGGCGCCAGCCCGTGATCCTTTTCCAGCTGAGCGCGGAATGCGGTCATGGGTGCGCTGTTCGCGCTGTACTGCGCGCGCAGCTCGAGTGGGAGGTCCGACAGCGTTACAGCGTTGCCCATGGCGTCACTCCTCATACTCCCACATCCCGGTCTGGGGGTTTAGCTTGATCGGCTTCCCACTAAGACTGGTGGCCCGTTGAGCCGACGGGGCAGCGGGAGCCGGTGCCCTGAAGGGCTGCCGCGCGCCCTGAGCGGCACCCGTGACGTTCTTAGGTGCTTGGCCCTCCGCAGCGAGCTGCTGATTCCAGTTGACAGGAATCTGATGAAGGGGTACGCCCTGAGACCGTTGGTCGGCATAGAACTTTTGCATCTGTAGCGCACGCTTGTACTGCTCCGTTGCAAAGTTGAACATCGCCTCCATCGCGTTGGGATCCATCGCGATGCTGGGACTGTTCTTCTGGAAGATGCCGAATTCGGCCTGGGTGAGCCGCCCCGCCTGCGTACCCGTGCTGCTCGCCATGGCGCTCTTGAGGTTCTCCATCGCCCCTTGAACGGCGAGTTTCTGGAACTCCTGAAGCGCCTCGAGCTTGCCCTGCGCAATGCCGTCCGCCAGGCCCTGCGCCATCTTCGGCATGCCGAAGAGGGAGGCGATGTCCTTAGCGTAGGCCGCAGCGGTGGCGCGCACCTCGGACGTAGCGCCGGAGCGGAATTGCGTCTGCAACTCCCGCAGCTTGCCCAGCCGCATCTGAACGTCCTGCAACGCGTCCACCCGGGAGTTGAGCGCGGCTTGCTCCTTCGCAAAGTCCTCCGCGCTGGCCACATTGGCCTTTTCCATAGCAGGGTTCAACTCCAGGGAGCGCGTGGGGGCGCCGCCTACCGGGGGCTGAGCCGCCCCGCCCGGCCCCGCGGCGAGCAGCCCTTGGGTTTCCCGGATAATGGCGGCGGCGTCCGGCGTACCCACAGGGGCGGACTTACCTGTGACGTAGCTCACGACCATCTTGCCGTGGGGCGTCTCCTCGATCTTCACCGCTTCCGCGGGGGAGAGTGTCTTGCCCACCTGAGGCGCGTTCACGGGGCCGAGCGGCGTGGGGCCGCTCATGGCGTTGACGTTCACGGGCTGGATGCCCGAGCCGGTGTCCTTGTATTCGATCTGCGGGGTCAGGCTCTTGAACTTCGCCTCCGGATTCTGCGCCCCCGCCATCTTCTGCGTCAGGTAGGGGCGCAACGCCGCGGGGTCACCCGGGGCGTTCTGTAACCATCGTAGAGCCATCTGCGGCGGCACCAGGCCCTGCTGCACGGGGGCGCTGATAGCGCCGATGAGGTCCTGGTGGGTGATCGGCCCCTGCTGCGCGAGGAGGTTGGTGGCGGCGTTGGTGAGCGTGCTGTCCCACTCGCCCATCAGCTTGGTCTGGCTCTGTTGAATCTGAAGCGACTGCATCTGCCGCTGAAGCAACGCCTGCGCAATCAGCGGGATGTACTTGGACTGAAGCTCCGCCTCTTTCTCCTGCGAGCCCGCGTACCCGCCGATGGCGCTGCTCAACGCACCGCCGTAGCTCTGCCCCGGCTTCAGCATGCCCTCCGTGAACCGGAGCCACTTCTGGTTTTCCGGCAGCATGGGCCGCTGCGCCATCTGCTCGATCATGTCCGTGCCGGGCAGCGCCGGCCCGCTGAACAAGCTCAGCGCACCGCCACCGTCGCTCTGGTCCGCCATGAATCAACCCCCGGAGTTGAACGAATTGTAAAGCCCGCCGAGTGCGCTGAGCCACTGAAGGGGGGAGGTGCCCGCGGGGGTCTGCGCGGTGCTGCTCGAAGCGCTGGTGCTCGTCGGCAGCTGCGCCCCAGAGACGAGCCCCTGCAGCTTGCCCAGCTGAGACCAGTCCCAGCCCTGTTGGTTCAGGAAGTCCTGGTATGACGTGTTGAACCCTGTCTGCTCCAACTGTTGTTGCTGCCCGCCGATTGAGCCCAGCGCCGTGGCGTCTGCCACCTGCTGTTGCTGTTGCTGATTGGCGACCTGCCCCAACGCGCCCCCCACGTTAGTACCCGCGTTGGCTCCAGTCACGGCGAGGTTGCCGGCCCCCAGGTTGGTGGTCGCCTGAAGCTGCTCTTGCTGCTGCGCCCGGGCGGCGTCGGCGTTGAACTGGCCCATTGCACCCGTATAGCCCGCCTGTAGCGCGGTGGACTGCTGCCCGGTGATGTCGTCCTGCGCGCTGCGCACCGCGCGCCCCAGGATGTCCGCGTTGCGGGAGGAGCCGAATTGACCCGAGCCCACGAAGTTGCTCTCCACGTTGGGAATGATGTTCTCCATCAGGTTCCGGTTGCCCAGCCGCCCGATCTCATCCACCACGCTCTGCGTGTACGGGCTCATGTACTTAGCCGCCGTGCCCGCATCCGTCCAGCCCTGCGCGGGGCCGCTCACCGCGGAGGTGGCCGCGGTACCGAAGCCCGGCACGGCGCCCAAGCCCGTCTGTGCTTGCGTCAACGCGCCGGTAGCCTTGTCGAGCGTTGGTTGCCAGCTGCCCTGCATGTCCCGAACCTGCTGGAAGGACTTCATCTGGTCGTCGTTGAAGTCCGCCAGACGCTGGCCCGGGTACGCCTGGTAAGGCGTGCTGGCCACATCCGCCCCCTTGGCGGCCAGCCCCTGGATGTAGGCGTTGTACCAGTCCGGCAGCGTCGTCGAGGACGCCTGGTTGGTGTTGCTAGCCGCGGGCGTGCCCGAGGTCAAGAAGTCCAGCGCCATGTTACTTCACTCCCTTCTGCTTAGCTGCGGCCAGGTACGCCAGAGGGCTCTTGGCCTGCGGCGGGATGTCACTCACAGGGGCGCTGCGCTTGTGGGCGCGGAGCTGCTCACGGAACCGGTCCAGCACGTTGGCGCCCGCGGCGTTGTTACCGTCCCCGAGCGCGCTCACCGTATCGGCGTCGAACACGTACTCCCCCGGCGCCAGCGCCGCCGCTACGCTGTCGGTCTGCCCTGGGCCGTCCCCCGGCACGCGTGAGCCGTGCGCCATAGGGTTGAACTCAACCACGGGGCTACCCCCCGGCTGGCCGCCATGCGCCAAGCCAGCAGAACGCATGCGAGCTGCCGTAATTGCGGCGGGGTCAGTGACCGGGTTGGCCGGCAGTGCGCCGACGCCCGACGGCTGCGGAGAGCCCCCTTCAGCCTGCGCCAGCAACCGCAACGCCTCGGGGCTGAGCCCGCCCCCCGTGCCGCCCGTGCGCACAGGCCCCCGCGTGCCCACCTTGGGCTCGATGCGACCCCCGTCCGCCCGCGCCACGAGCACCTGCGGTGCCGGGGGCGGTACGTAGTGCGCGGCGGGGGTGTTGAAGTAGTTGTCCATGCGCGCCTGGTTAGCGGCGCTCATGGGGGCGTTGTGCCCCAGCCCGGCCTGCATATCCGCCACGGAGCGGAACCCCGGGGCGCGGTTCTTGTTGAGCAAACTGGCAATCAGGCCCAAGGCGCCCATGCCCAGGACCATCTGCTTTTGCGCGCCTTTGTCCCCGCTGCCCAGCTTGTTGAGCCAGTCCGTCGCGGGGGCATACCACGGACGCACGTCCGAGTTGTCCCCGTACTGGGGGTCGTGATAGCCGCCCTGTGATGCGGGCGTGTCCGCATAGGCAGCGGGCAGCTCTGCGCTCGGGTAGGCGCGCTCGTCGCCACTCCACAAGTTCACGTCATCCACGCTGCCGCCGTCCGCCATGCCAGGCACCTTGTAGTAAGTAGGGGTCCGCCCCACGCCGAACATCGCTGCGCTGGGGTCATTCACGTTGACCGCATTGCTCAGCTGGGAGTGTCCCGCACGGGGCGTGAAGGTGCCGGGCGTGAAGCCGGTGTAGCCGTACTTGGCGGCCTTGCCCATGTCCTGAGCCGCGACGGCGTGGCTCAAGGCGCCGCCCCCAGAGGTGTCCCCGTTGCCCCCGGAGCCGGAACCGCCCAGCCCGCCTATCGCTCCCGCCAGTCCAGCTGCCTGCTGAGGATTCTTCGCCACCCAGTCCGCGAGCTTGCTGCCGCCCTGCTTGAGCGCGTCCAGGAACGTGGGGTCGCTGCCCAGGTTGACAGTCGGGATAGTGGCCGTCCCCGCGCCGCCCATGTTCCCCAGACCGCCTTCCGCCGCGGTGGGGTTGTTGTAGAAGTGGGCGTCCGAGCCGGTGTTCGCCACTGAGGAGGTCGCTCCGCCGGCCCCGCCGAGCTGACTGCCCGCATAGGAGATGTTGTTACCGGTCCCCGCGCCTGCATCCGCAGCGAGGTCCATCCCGCTCACTTCACCTGCGCCGCCTGCCGCACCGGCACCTCCGCCGCCCAATGCGCCGCCCGCGTAAGAGATGTTGTTGCCGGTGCCAACTGCAGCGTCCGCGGCGAGATCCATCCCGCTCAGCTCAGTCGCACCTGCGGCGCCCCCAGCTTCACCCGCACCCGCTGCGTACGCACCGCCCACGCCCGCCAGGAGCACCGGGGCCAAATTCTGCAAGATGGGCCGGTACTGACTCACCCAGTCGCTCGGCTGATAGTAGCCCTGCGTCGCTGTGGGGATAGCCGTGCCCGTTCGGGGGTCGTACTTGTACGTGACCCCCATCTGATCCTTCTCAGACTTTCCGCTGGGGTCGTTGTAGTTGTCGGTGAACGTGTAGCCGCTGGTTGCGTCGCCACTGAGAAATTTCTTGGTTCCGTTGGAGGTGATGATGTACGGCGCAGTGGGGGCGTTATACGCCTGTTCCACGGAGCGGTCCCCAAAGTTTTGAGTCAAGCCGCCCTCTGTCCCGGGCGTCATGTACAGGCCATTAATCTGGTTGACGCTGGCGAGCAGGTTGTTCGGGTCGTACTTGGAGGCGTCGTACCACAGAGTCGGGTTGCTGCCCGCGTACTTGACGCTCGCCGCCATTTGATCTCCGCTGAGCGGACCCCCGGTATAGCCAGTGAGGTCGTAGTTGACGGCGGGCGCAGCAGGAGTCGGCGCGGGCGCAGGGCTGAGCGGCGCCGGATTCGGCGCGTCGGCCGGCTTGATAGCGCCAATGCGGGAGAGAGCACCTATGTTGTCGTAGTGAGTAGGCATATCAGTGCACCACTTGCATGAGGTTAGCCGCCCAGTCCTGCCACCGCCCGAAGCGCCTGGGGTCCGTAGCGCCGAGTTGCGCAATAACGGGGAGCTCACAAACCCGTGTCGCCCAGCTCACCCATTCGGCTTCTGGGGTGGGCTGAGGCACATTATAGGCGGCGAGCTGTGTGTAAAGCTCCACCGCCCACCGTGCAAAGGGTACGCTCTGAGGCACGGGGAGGACAATTCCTTTGAGGATGCTCATGCGCGTTCATCCCCAGGTTCGACGTGGAGGAGTGTGCGCCCGCCTTCGTAGAACCCACCGACCTCGTTACTCTCGACTCGCAAGCTCATCTGACGGCGCTGCTCCCGGGTGGCCAGGTACGTGGTCGTGTCGTCGAACGGGATCACCCCGCCGTCCTGCACGGGCGCCTGCGCATACGCCTGCCCGCGCACGGTGAGTTGAAGTGTGCCCGCGCTCAGGAAGTCCGGCTCCACCTTAGTGAGCCGCACCTGGTTGGTGGCGCCTTGCGGTACGTCCTGCGTTGGTCCGCCCGTGGCGAGTTGGAAGTTGCTGGTCTCGAAGTAAGACGGGATGGCGGTGAAGGAAGCCCCCTTCACCCGGTCATACCCCACCTCGTGCTGCCACAACGTGTCTAGCTCTTGGCTCTGCGGCACCGCCGTGACCGTGCCCGTAGCGCCGCTTGCGCCCGTGATAGTCTCACCGTTCGCGAACGTACCGCTGGCGTCCGTCAAGTTCAGCTGCCCGCCCAAGATGCGCACAATGCGCCCAGTCGCTCCGCTAGTGCCGCCCGTGACTACCTCGTTCGTATTGAACGTACCCGTCACCGCCGTGTAGGTGAGGAGCACAGTGGCGGTGGGCTCCCCGCCCGCCATCACCGGGTACCGGAACACGTCCGCCGGTCGGCCCGCGGTACGCGCAAGCGCGCTGTCATACCAGGTGTTCTCCCGCACGTTGAAGATCAATACGTGATCGCACTCAGTAGCCGTGCCGGTGGGGAAGAACCACCAAATTTCACCGAATCGCGGCACCTTGATACACCAGATCTTCTGGGCCTGGGTGTAGTTCAAGTTGTCGAAGAAGAAGTTTTGGCTCAACGCGCACGGCAGTTCTTGTATCACGCCGGTATAGGCGTAGAACCTGTCCAGCCCAGGCCAATAGTAGATGTTGTCGTACTCGATGACGCCCGATTTGCTCGCGATGCTGATGCTACCCAAGGGATCGTACGCCCACAGCGCCGTACCGCCCACGTAACTCACTCGGATGAGCACGTCCAAACCCCAAAACAACCCCGCGGGAGACTGACCCCCGCCGCGCACGGGGAGCCCTTTCACAATCTTGCACCCGGCGACGTTGGCTGTGTTAGCGTTCGTGCCAGACCATCCGCTGGCGCCCGTGATGTTGTTTGCGTTGCTGTTCTTGATCAGGCCGTTGTTGCCGTATACGAACAAGAACGGCTGCAGCACGCAGCACCCACCGCTCACACTGATCGGGTTCGTACCGTCGTCTAACGCCGTGAACGCAGTGGCGTCCGCAATGCCGCCGCTGTACACACCGCCGTTGCTCTCATTAGCGATGTTGTCCAGGTCCGGCGCGCTGGCGGCAATCAGTACGGGGAGCCCTCCGCCCCCGCTGTTGAACATGGCGTCGCTCTGCCAGTTGTAGTTCGCGTTGTAGGCGAGCCCCGCGGGGGTACGGTCAATCACGCCCGCACCCGCGCCATTGAAGTCGAACGTGAGCTGCTGAATACCCCACGGGCTGAACGTGTGCGCGGTGTTCGCCACTGAGCGGGCATCCACGTACACATTGCGGATGGGGCCAGTGAGGAAGTCGCTCATGCTGCGGAAGCCGCCCATCTTCTTGGGGCGTCCGCGCTGGAACCTCACCCACTGGCCGTCCGTGTAATATTCGTTGTCCAGCGGAGTGCCGTCCCGCTTGATGCCGGGCTTACTCGTCAGTACAAAGACGTTGGTGACCAGCTGCTCGCTCATGTGGGTACAATCGTGCGGTCAACCTTGCGGCCGGAGTCTTCCTTACCGAACGCCTGCAAGGAGTCGTTGTAAAAGCCAGCCCACAGTTGCGTCTTTGCGTCGTTCTTCAAGTAGGTCTGCGCCTCCAGCATCGCGGCGTAGAACAACAGCTGGGGTGCGTTCATCGTGAGCCAGTTGACCTCGTTGGTCGTATCTAGGGCCTGAATCTTAGCGTGGTAGATGAGCTCGAAGGCGTACGCGATATCCGGCGTGGGGACGAGCAGGAAATTCTCGAAGTTGTACTCCGCGTAGTACCGCGGTTCGCCCTTCTGCGTAGAGTCCGGCCAATACTGCCGTGCGTACTCGTAGGTGCGCGGGAAGACGTTGAACCGCGTACCGTCCGCGCGGGTCAGCTGAAAGCTGACCGTGTCGCGCCAGCCGGTGGGCTTAGCCATGTTGGGCTGCCCGACGGCCAGGGTGTTCGTCACCACCTGCTGCACGCCTTCCACCTTCAGGTCCGTGGCCACGCGGTTCTCCGCGTACATGACCAGGCGAGGGATCTGAGCCTGGAACGCGGTGTCGTTGTCCCGCTCACAGTACGTGATCAGATCCGTCACCAGGGAGTCATACGTCAGTACGGCGGCCACAGCGCATTACTCCTTGTTGTCGTAGCGGGGTGGGCGGGGTTTGGCATCGAACGGGGTGTGGTCCGTGCTGCTCATGAAGGGACGGGGCTTACCCTTCACCCAGCCGAGCTTGAGCAGGAGGGGCTTCCAGAACCGCTTCCACCACCAGTCCGTGATCAGCAGCAACGTGTACACGCTCGCGAACACGGCGGAAATCTGCGCCGCGTGCTCGAGCAGCCAACCCCCGCCCAGCGCCAGCTTGTCCGTGAAGTTGGCGGTCCCCACCGTACCCCAGGCGGTGAAGAACTTCAGCCATGGGTGGTTGATTTCTGTGTTGTCGTTCATGCCGCTTACAGGATCAAGTAAGTTGCCGAGAAATGATGCTCAAGGTTACCAGTAGAGTTGCTGTTAAAGAATTGATACAACAATCTGGGCGTTGAATTGTCAGCGAGTATCATCACAGAAATCCCGCCTGAAGAAATGACAGCACCCCCGGAGCCCCCTGCGTTAGTAAGGGCAGTGAACGTAGACGCTATGGGCAACGAGATGCCCAGACTAGTACTCGTGTTAGCTGTGGTGGTCTGAATGTCTACCCGACCGGACACGGTCACCACGTTACCCACGCGTATCCACTGGCACTGATACGCCGTAGAGGCTGTGACGTTCAAAAGATTGTTCAGCGTCGGCGTATACGTCCCAGATGCGATGTACTGATTTGTGGTGCCGGTGACGGAGCCGCCATTGTTGTGGAGGGCAGATCCATACAGGCGACCATCGTCAGTCAACGTTAAGCGTGTAGTGCCGCCGTTATTGGACCATATAGCATCTGGAGCGGCTGCAGCAGAAGCACCGAAGTAATAAACTCCGTTACCTACACCCTGACTGACGGCGACAGAAAACTTTTGATTATCTACAAACGCAGATCTAGTGTCCGCAGAACCATCACCTACTTGAAGCCTGAAAGCAGAGGCTATGTTTGTCGTAGAACCTACGAGAAGGTTGCCTCCTGAAGTAATCGTAGCCCTAGAAGCGTTATTTGTTCCAAACTCAAGCGCTTGATTTATCTCCACCCACAGACGCGCAGTAGCGGCAGCGCTGATCTGTAGATATCCGCTACGAGTTGTATTCGCGCCATTGTAGTAAGCGAGAAATCCTGAGTCGTGCCTAATCCTTACTTCTTGTCCAGCAATATCAAGCTTGGCTTGAGGTGTTGTTCCAATACCGAAATTTCCTGCGCTATCTAGGCGAGTCTTCTCTGTACCGCCAGTGCTCCACGCCAGCGTATCCGCCGCAGGAGACCACATGCCCGTGTTCGTATCCCCGATGAAGGAATACGACGGGGTACCGACCGCGCCGAGCAAACTTTGAATCTGCCCGTCCCTGTCAATCGTCATTCTCACGCCACTACTTACGCCGTAGTGATTTGTAGAGAACGATATTTGCGAGTCGGACGAGGAAGCCCCCGCAAGCGTTTGTAGCGTTACGATTGCGCGGTTATTGTCTACCGGGTCGTCAGTGGTGTCAAGAAGAATCGTGCGGGAAACTGCTGCATTGCGCGTGACGCCTGAGAAGCCGTATGCACTCAGAGCGTTGATCCGGCCTGAAACATCCAACTTCTGCGTCGGCGTCATGCCGATGCCCACGCCCGTAGTGGTGAGTCGAACGCCCTCCGCCCCGTTCACGCTCCAAGCGAGCGTATCTGCCGCAGGGGACCACATGCCCGTATTCAGGTCCCCGTTAAAGGAGTAGCTTGGCGTTCCGACTGCGCCGAGCCACGGAGCGAATACAAAGGGGCTGGCAAGTGTAACCTGACTCGCCTGGAGCTGCATTCCAGCGACTCCGCCCACGCTCCAGGTGAGGATGTCCGCCCCTGCGGACCACATCCCCGTGTTCGTGTCTGACGAGAAGGAATACGCAGGCGCCCCTACACTGCCCAACGGCCCCAGGACTGGCACCGTAGAGGTGATACCCGTCGTCGCGAACAACACACGCTGCACGCCAGCGAGGGTGATCGCCACCTGGCTGGAGGCGGGCTGGTAGATGCCCGTCGAGCTGTCTCCGCTGTAGCCCAGGCTGGGTGCGGTGGCTGAGCCCTGGGCGAGCAGTAGCGCAGTCAGGCCGCTGACGGTAGTGCTCGCATTGATGACGTTCGTGCCGTCGCAAAACAGCACCGCGTTCTGGTTGGAGGGCACGCTGATGGTTGTGCCCACGCCGGACGTCTTGAACGTGACGGTAAACGCGCCCGTCGTCTGGTTACTGACGTAGTACACCTGCACCACGGAGGGGAGCACGATGTTCGCGTTGCTGACGAGCACTCCGGTGTAACGCTGCACTACGTTAGCAGCTTCCGTAGTCGTCAACGTAACGGTACCGCCCGTGATGTTCTTGATCAAGAGCGTGAAGTTGAACTGTGCCGAACGCCCACGGCCCACGCTGTACCAATTGCCCACCCCCGCGTGTAGCGTAGCGGACTCGGTCGGCTGCAGTACGATGCTGCCCGCGCCGTCCACCTGCTCTGCCCCGTTAGCAGCGACCGTCAATGCTCCCGTGCCCTGATTACGTACGGAGTAGAAGAAGTCCGTCACCGAGCTGGCCGCGGGCAACTGCTGAGTGCCTAGCCCACCCGTCCACACATAGGTCTTAGCGCGGTCGGCTGCGGTGATCGTATTCCCCACCGAGATGGTCGACACCGGCTCGCTAGCGTACAGCGTAGAGCCACTCGCGCCTATGCCCGGCCCGACCAGGGACGCCGCGTCAACCGCGCTCGTACCCACGCCGAACGCAATCACATTCCACGTACCCGCCGCGGTAGCATTGTTCGTCACCTGGACGTACTTGCTCTGCCCCGCGCTGAGCGTCGCGATCGACGTACCTGCGTAGTCCGCCAGCGTGAAGGTGTTTGCCCCGCGGTTCGTGATCAGCAGGTCCCAGCCCACGCTCACCTGGTTGGCCTGCGGGAGGTTCAACGTGAACCCCGCCCCGCTGGGGGACACGTCCATCGTGCGCGCGGCAACGTTAGCGTCCGTACTCGTCTGCTGCGGCCACGCCAGCGCGAGGTTAGCGGCGAGCGTGAACGCCCGGTAGGCGACTAGCGCGGTCTGTACGGTAGAGCCGCCAAAGGGGTCAGTGTAGCTCGGCATGGGTGTGCTTAGTCCGCTTCTTAGTCAGTTAAGGGCACGTCGGGCCGGGGGTGGGCTAGGGTGATGTCCTCAGAGCGGCGAGCAGGCAGCCGGTAGGGGTCGTACAGGTCGTTGTCCGCATCACACACCATCAACCCCGGCGAGTTGCGGTCTGGGTGCAGCTGCGTCAGCGAGAACTTACGAGAGCACCGGTCGCAAATGCCTATGCCCAGCGTCGTCTTGCCGCGGGTGTCCAGGTAGCGCGGCATGAGCGCGCTCTCCTCTTTACCGAGTGTACCCGCCGATTTGCGGACGCAACCTCAAGGGGCTGCCGTCCACTTCGGCTTCCTGTGCTGCCAGCAGCGCTGTTTCAGCGCGCTCCACGAGGATAGGGTAACGGTCCTGCGGAACCAGCTCCTTGGGCAATTCAAGGCACACGTAAGGCGCCAGCTGGCTGATCACTGCGTTCAGCCAGCGGTCCGGTACCTGGAGCGTGTTGCTCAAGGCCCCTACGTCTTGAATTTGGAACTGAGCCCACACCACGGCGCAACGCGTGCTGTCTTGCGGCGTTGGCCAGAACCACAACCGGGGTTGGTTGTACTGCTTGTCGTACCAGAACTGAAGCGGCTGAAGGCTCTGAAAGCCCTTGTTCGGCATCAGGGCGTAGTCGTCCCGGTTCAGCGCGGTCATCTGAATCTCGGTGGCTTGCGTGTAGAACACCACGCTGAGCGGAATTAGCATGCCCGCCACGGTTTCCCGCAGACGCCACTGCGCCGCGGTGAGGGTGAGCAAGTCGGCGTCGAACGCCACCGTAGCCGCCCCCGTCGGGTTCACGCTGCGCGTACCCGCGGTTTGCCAAGTGACCCCATCGTTGCTCGCCTCCAGCACGAACGTGTACGTACCCGCGGCGCTCACCGTGAACGCCACGCTGTACACCATTACAGCGCTGGCGGGCACATACGTCGCAAAGCCCGCGCCGCTGGCGGTGGCGGCGTTGTTGACCGCGGTGCGCAGGAGCACGTCCTGAAGGTCCGTTGTACCTACATCCAGGCTGAGGGTCTTTTGTCCCGAGAGCAAGGGATAGACTGTCTTCTGCAAGCAAAACAGCTGCAACCCCTTGTTCAAAAACTCCGTCAGAATCATGAACAAGTTCTGACGCGCGCTGAGCAGCACCTCGGCCGGAATAGCACTGGTGAGCACCCCGCAGCGGCGCGCTGCGTGCTCGATGACCGACACGGCGTCGATCGTGGTCCGGCCGATGGTGCCGCTCGTCGTCATGCTAGATGCCGCCCCGTACCGCGGCCTGCAGCGTGGAGGTGGTGGCGCCCACCGTCTGGTTGAGGCGCACCGCCTTCACCGCAAAGGGCAACTGGCCCGCGATGTTCGCGGTGACGCCCGTGAAGGGCGCCCCCAGCGCGTAGGCGGTGGGCGTGACCGCGGGGTTGAACACGTCGTCCGGCGTAACCTCCACCGCCACGGTCGCGCCCGCGCCGGGCTTCACGTACAGCCCGTCCCCGAACGCGTCCGTGTACTGATCCAACGGGAGCCAGGCGGACACCGCAATGCCCGTCACCGAGACACTTGCGACTCTCACGGCTTACCCCGCGTACTGCGTCACACCGAACGCGCCGGCCCGGGTGGCGTTGGGGCCGCTCGCGATGCCCGGCAGCCCGATGCTCACAATCAGGCGCTTTGAACCGTCCGCGGCCGAGCTGGGGACGAGCGTACCGCGCACGTCGCCGGTGGTCGCCGTCGCCGGGCTGGTCGTGTCCGCCACCACCACAGTGGCCGCGTCCCGGGCGAGCGTGTTGTTCCAGCTTGGGTCCAAGTAGCCGCGGTCGGTGACACGGTACGGCAGGCCGAAGATGTTCGTCGTCCCCGCGCTGCCGTTGCCCGTGAGAGCGGCGCTGATCGTGATGCTGTCGACGCGCTTGAACGCCTTCTTGCCGTTGACCGTCGCGGCGCCGTTGAACGTGATGCTCTCGGTCATGGGCTGGTTGTACTGGTCCACGCCCCGCACCGTGGCGGTCTGGGTCGTGTCGCCCGCGTTGGTCGAGGTGACGCTGACCGCACGAGGGACGTCGAGCACGTAGCCAAACGCGCCGCTCGGCAGCGTCACGCGCGTCACGCCCGTACCCGCCGTGAGCGTCAGCGTACCCGCGGCGGCGACCGCCTGCGCCGTGGCGAGGTTGTTCGCGACCAGGGCCAACGGGACGATGTCCCACAGGTAGTCCCGCGCCATCGGGCCGACGCCCTGGCTCATGGGGGCCGGGTTGCCGTCCGAACCGAACCCGGGGTTGGGACCCAGCGCGGGTCCGAGGTAGAGATCGTCACTGAACTGAGGCATGAAACACTCCTTGAAGAGTCATCTCAATCACGTTTAAAAGAGCGCCCCAGGTACCGTGTTAAAGTCCCTGGGGCGCCGGAGTTCGAAGGGGCCGCTGCTCGCTCGGTTGTGGCACCCCTCGAGAGGGAGAGCCTTACGCGCCCTGGGTGCCGAACGTGCAGCGCGGGTCCGTCCAGCCGGACTCACCGCGGAACGTGGCCTTGTAGCGCGCCGAGTCAGTCTCGAAGTCGCCTTCCATGCTCCGGGTGATGCGCCGACGCCACAGCCACTTCAGGCCTTCCGGCGCGTCAGTGGTGACCCACCACGCGATCGGGGAGGTGAGCCGGGTCAGCACCGCAGCCTTCTCCTCCAGGATGCCCATCGACTTCACCGGGTTGATGTCGTTGTTGTTCGTGCCCGCGCGGAGCACAGACTTCAGGAGCACCTCGGCCTGGAAGACGTTGGACGGCGCCACGGTGAGCTTGCCCGGGGTGAGCCGGATGCGCTTACCGTTGTTGTCGACCGCCTGGCGCACCTGAATCAGCATCTGCTCCAGGCTGGTCTGGCTGAGGGCAGCCGGCGTCGCGAGGATGTTGCTGAACGTCGCACCCACGATGGGGTGAGATGCGTTGGTCAGGCTGACGCCGTCGCCGCCCGGGTAGCTCGCGTTGAAAGCCCGGTTGAGCTCATTAGCGCACTTCGTCTCCAGGGTCTCGATCAGCGACTGCGCCAGGTGCCGCGCGTAAGTCGTGCCGATGCGGATGTGGTCCCCGTCCTCGACCAGCACCTGCGTCAGCGCGTAGGCCAAGCCGTACACCTTGTAGAGGTAGCGCTTGGTGAATAGCACGCCGCCCTGCTGGTAGGTGACGGGCATGCCGTCCGGCAGCTCCGGCGCCGCCCCGAAGCCGTACAGCACGGGTTCCTCGTGGTAGGCGCGTTCGATGCCGTCCGACGTCTTGAAGATCTGCTTGTACTCGTCCTTGCGGAGTTCGTACACACCGTCGAACGCTTTGTTCAGGATCGGCTCGACAATCTGCTTGAAGTCGGTGCTGCGCATCGGCGCCGCCGCGAGCACCATGCCGGTGCTGTGCATGTAGCCCAGCAGTGCGGCGCCCAACCGCGCCCACAAGGACACGGCGAATTGCTTCAGAAAGCTCATTTCAGTGTGCTCCTGTGAGGTTAGTTAGATCGCGACCTTGTTGCTGATGTACTGGCTGCGAGCCAGCTGCACCTGCACAATGGTGAAGGCGTCGCCGGGGGCGTTGTCCAGCTGTTGGCCGAAGCCCACAATCCGGAACTGCGCCTGCACGCCTGCCCCCGCCAGCGTGGAGTTGAGCGTGCAAGTGCTCAGGCCCAGCTGGTTGTTGCCCACGTTGCTCACGTCGGCCTGGTCCCCGATGCCCGCTTGAGCCACCGAGCCATCGGCCTGAACCTCGTAGACCTCATTGGGGTCGTCGTACACCCAGGCGGTCGCCACCAGGGAACTCTGCGTGGTCTGACCCGCGGGCCAGAACGTCTGCAGGTTGGGCTTGCCCGAGGCGTCCGTGAACTCGAATCCGGCCAGGATGCCCAGCAGGTCCGCTGCGGCGGTGCCCACTGTGACGGTGCCGTTGGTGTTCAGGATGCAAGGCTGGCCCTTGTACATCGCGGTGCCGTAGCCGGAGGCCACGGCGTATTTCTTGGCTCGCTCCAGCCCGATGGGGTTGTAGGCGGGGCGGAAGCCGAACGGTGCGCTGACGGCAGACATCGTTCTTTACTCCTTCAAAGGTGAAAGGTTGTACACGTTCGGCGTTCCGCTCGTCATGCCATGAAATCCGGCACGGCGCGCTTCACCGCCAAGTCCTCGAACCCTTCCACTGAGGTCTCAAAGGCGTTGCCCTTGCTGCTCACGGCCTGCTGCTTGAGGGTCGACAAGCGTTCCTTGATCGCTTCCTCTTCGCGGTGCGGCTGGTTGTGGTGGTACTCGCGCATGATCGCCTGGTAGACTTTCTCGGGCACCTTGAACAGCACCATCTCGTTGCAGGAGACCGCGCCGTCGAATTGCCCGCCGTTCATGCGGTCCGCAGTGAACCCTTTCACCTCGTCGGGACCGACCGGGCGGTAGCCAATGCGCATGCGCTTGGCGATCGAGTCGGTGTTCGACGTGGTGCTCAGCCAGCACAGGTGCCAACCGGGGATGGCCGGAGGGCTGGGTAGGGCTTCCTGAGTGAATTCGCTGCGGATCATCTGCTCCAGCTCGTCTTCCGTGTACATGCTGAGCCCGTCCTGCTGCGTGCGTGCGTGATCCTCAACGGAGCGCGGTGCACGGCTGGGCTCGACGGCGTCACGCTTGTCGGAGCTGCGTACCAATCGTGAGTCTGACGCTTTACGAGTAGCCATTTGAAAGTGAACCTCGTGTGGTGTGGGGTTTGTGCTGGAACCTAAGTGCGGTCTAGAACCTAGAACTCAGTTACGCCGTTGTGTGCGCGCAGCCTGCGCGTCGGATTCACGGTAGCGTCTGATCTGATCTGCTCGCTCTTTGGGGTCGTTCCAAAACCCTGCGTCCTTCATGGCCTGCACGCGCTCACGTGAGAGGGTGAATCCGCCTGCGCCCGCGGCGCCGTTACTGGCACCTGTTGAGTCGCGGCTGACCCCAGCAACGGTACTGCGTTGGGCCTGCTTACCGGACGGAATACTACGCCCATTCCGCCCCGCACCCCGCGCCGCCCGGTGAGGAAGCACCTTGGCGATGCGGCGGTCAAGTTCGTCCCAATAGGCTTTAGTGGTGGGGTTGAACCCCTCCGCCATCACCGCGTCATCCAGCGCGCGCACCACGCGGCTGTCGTTGTCGGCCTGGGTCACACCGGTGGGGTTGGGGTTGTACCAGTCGTTCCGGCTGGACCACGTCTGCACCTGCCGTACCATTTCCGGGTCAGGCCCCGCTACGGCACCCGGGCTCTGGCGGGTCTGGGACTGAGACACGTAGTTCTGCCGAACGCGCTTCAGGTTGTTCGCGTGTTCCTCGGCGCGGACCATCTGACGCATCGCCTCGGCGGCGTTAGCGTGGTCATTCGCCCCGGCGAGCTGCGCGTACTGGGCCTTGTAGGCTTCCGCCGCGTGGCCGGAGCGCGCAATGGCTTCGTCAATCTGAGCCAGCTCGGTGCCGACCAGCTTGTTGTCGACCGAGCCCAGCCGGGAGTTGAGCTGCTGCACCTGGTTGCGCAGACTGGCCAGTTCGGCCTGAGCGGCGCGCTCCCGGTTGCGGCGCTCCGCGCGACGCTCCCGGCGCTCCTCAGAGCGTCGCTTACGAATCTCGGCCCGCTCCTTGTCGTTACGTGCGGAGGCCAATTCCTCCGCCTCGCTAGGCCCATCGTGGTCCTCATCGTCGGCGTGCGCTACGGGGGCGGTGTCCGTTTCACTGCCGTCGCCTTCCGCGTCGTCCTCAGCGTTGCCGCCCGCGACGTCGGACGCTCCGCCTGCCGTGTCGGGGTCCTCATCCGGCGTGAAGTCTAGGTTGCCGACGGTGACGGTGCCGTCTGCGTTCTCGATGACCTCGATCTCCGGCTTGTCACCGGTGTTCACCTTGTCTTTGTCGCTCATGGTCACATCCTCTTACAGAATGTAGGTCTTAATGGCGAGGGGGTCGCCCTCAACCACGCTGATCAGCTCGTGGTCGTTGAAGCACACGAACGTGACGGGTTCTTCCTTGTGCCCGTGAGTGGCGCCCTGCACCGGCACCTCAATGCGGTCGCCACCCCAGCGGGGTACGCGCACGTAGTCACCCACGCGGACCCACTTGCCCTCCGGCCACGGCAACCCCGTCTCGCGGTTACAGTACGCAATCGGCCCCATGTCGACAATGCGCGCAATCTGCATGTTCCACTTGACGGTCTCCTTGGTCTCCTCGACCAACACGAGCCCTGACTTGGTAACGTTGGGTTGACGGCGCACCTGCACCATCACGCGGTTACCCAGCGGGCGGGCAGGGCACACTACGTCGGGGAACGCCTGGTCTAGCGTTTGCGGGAGTTCTACGGTGAAATGCTCAGAGGCCATTACGGCGCCCTTTCTTCTGTGGTTGGAGGGAGGAGAGAAAGCTTTACTGCGCCGCGTTCGCGAAAGCGACTGCCTGCTTAGCCTGCTCGATGAGCGCAGCCTTGCGGGCGGTGGAGGCGTCGCCCATCGGAGCGTCGGACATCTCGACGGTGGTACCGAACTCCTGCACCTCCTCGTAAGTGCTGAGGCCGAAGCGTCGCATCGCGAACGCGTCGAGCGTGTCCGCGTCACACGTCTCTACCTCCGTGCCCTTGCCGCTGGGCCAGGTGATCTTGAAAGTCTTGCTCATGTCTTGTCTAGCTCCTCTTCAGTGATCTGGCTGACCCGTGACACCTCATCCCGGATGTGAATGAGCGTCTGCCACTGGCCCAGCCGCTGTTGAAACAGCTCCCACGTGGTGGGGGGCGCCTCGAAGATCTCACGCTGCATGCGCTCCACCTCTTTTTGCAGGAAGCGCATCAGAGGCGGAACTGCGTTCACCAGCTACCCTTGCCCTTACTGCTCTTGGGCACACCGCCACCGGCGCACATACCCGGGATGCCGTTGTTGCGGCGAGCGGAGGTGAGCGGGGAGCCGCTCTTACCCGCGGGGGTGGGAACCATCTGCGCCGGGACTCCGACCGGAGTCACGTTGGGGGCGCGTACCGCACCGCCGCGGGCAAAGCCCACGCGGTCGCCTTGAGCCATGCGCTTGTGCTGAGGAATCTTGCTGTCCATGAAGACACTCCTAGGTTGCTGAGGTGGGGGCGCCTTCCGGCTCCGGCGGAGCCTTGGGCACGGAGGGAAGTGTAACCGGATTCGGCAGCCCAGGCTGCTGAACCATGTCCTGCATCTGCCCGAGCAACGTGTCGTCCACGCTCTCGCCAAGATTGGCGCGGTGCTTCACCAGCTCCTGGAAGAGCGTGTACATCTGCGCCGTCTTCGCGTTCGCGTCGTTCTGGGCCTGCAAGACGTTCTCCTGCCCCTGGCGCATCGCCTCGAGTAGCAGGTTGATCTGCGCCGTCAACTCCGCCCGCAGGTTGTTGTTGCTCTCGCGCTGCCAGCCCAGCGCCAGCTGAAGGTTCCGCTCCTCCTGCTCGGACTGCGCCGCCAGGTCCGCGTTGTGCGCCGCGACCTTCATCTCCTGCGTAGTGCGCGCGTTCTCCGCCGCGACCTTACCCGCCTCGAGCTGTCGGTCCTGCGCCGCGTTCTGAGCGTCGGCCTGAGCCTTGAGCTGAGCGCTCTGAGCCTCCGACTGCGCCCGGATTTGTGCGACCTGGAGCGCGGCCTGCGTGGGGTCCGCGGGGGGCTTGGGCGCCAGCTGCTGCGCGAGCTTCTGCGCCTGCTCGAGCATCGGCATGAGCGGCGCGAGCTGCTGAGCGAGCTGCTGGTCCGCCGCAGCGGAACCAATGCGGTCCGCGTCCGCGGGGGCGCCGGACTGCCGCAGTACGCTGGCGCTCGCACGCGCCGCGCGGGCGTGCTCACGGTACAGCATCAGCAGGTGCTCCTTCACGTGCGCAAGGAGCTTCGGCAACGCGGGCATCCCCATCATGGGGTTGGCGCAGAAGATGGGGGAGCTGATGAACTGGACGTGGTCCTGCAGATGCTGGAAGTGGTCCTGCGTGCGGTACGCCTTCAGCTGGCTGTCAGGCTCGGAGGCGATGTAGTTCTCCATGATTGCGTCCATCTTCTGCGCTGGCTTGGGCGCAGTGAGGACCTCGTCATAGAACGGGTAGTTCATCAGCTTCAACGCGCGCTCGACCAGCTTGTCGATCTTGAACGCGGGCGGGAACTTCTCCGCCATGGCCATCGCGGCCTGGTTCTGCGCGTAGCGCTGGGCGTCACTGAAGATGTTGGGGTCGCTGACGGGGGCGACGTCCATTGGCCCCTGAAAGTCCTCCTTGTACGCGACCAGGCCCCCCAGGTCCTCAATGGTTTCCTCGTCCTCCATGTACTGCCCGTTAAGCCGGTGCAGCACCTTCAGCAGGCGCCGTTGGCTCTCGTGTAGGCCAGCGTGGACGGAGCTGAAGGTGATGGAGCCCTGCTCAATGAGCGCCAACGCGGTGCCTACGGGCATGTCGGAGCCGGCGTCTCTGATGGCTTCTGACGCGGTGCTAACCACCCCCTTGGCCTGGTTGGTGAGCCAGTCCAAGAGCTGAAACAACACCGGCGCCGGCCCGTTGTACGGGTATGGCATCACCAGTTTGCGGATGTCATCCACGTTGGGCGGTGCGTTCAGCGGTACGAACTCCGTGGGGTTGCCCTGAACGTTCTTACCCGCGACTCTACCGGTGCTGAGCGTGATACCGCCCGGGTGGCTCTGTAGGAAGCCCCCATCCAGGATAGCCCGCAGCGCCCCGGTGAGCGCACCGCTGAGCCCGCCGATGATATGCGCGAGGCCAATCTTGTACGCGCCACGCCACGGAATGAAGCCGAACTCGATGATCCAGTCCAGCTCCTCCGGGCAGGGCTTGTCGTCCTCCGGCGCCCAGTTGCGGTAGAGCCCGATCACCTGCCGCGTGTCCTTGTCCAGGCACAGCACGTAGGGTCGGCGCTCGCCGTCGGCTTCCGGGTCGTCTTCCAGCTCGAGGTGACAGTAGCTCTCGTATGTGACGCGCAGCCCGTCCTCGTTCATCGCGGGGGCGGACTTACCCTCCACCTTAGCCGCGGCGGACTCCGCATCCGTCATGTCCGGCGTCATGCTCGTGTCCGAGAGGTTATCCCCCGCGCGCTGCGTGTACAGCCCCGCCTTCACCCGGCTCAGGAACGTGGCGCGGGTGACTTTCTCACGGTGAGTTTTGCGCTCCGCGCAGTAAAAGTCCGCCGCAGCGTAGGGGAGAAGGATCTCGTCGATGGGGATAAACCCTACCTTGCTGCGCTTGGAGCCGTCATCACGCCAAGCCTTGATGAACTGGCTGCCGCCGAGCGGGACCTGCGTGAGCGTCTGGTGAAGCTCAGCGCGGTATTCCTTGATCTGGCTCGTGCACTGCCAGTTCATGTACTGCTTCTTGCGCTCGGCTTTGTCGAGCTTGTCCTCCGTTACCTCGCCAATGATCGCGGTCTTCACCGGCCCCTGGGCGGGGAACAGTTCCTTCATCGAGCGCGCGGCGAACTCGATGCAGCCTTCCATCAGGACTGGGTGCACCGCCCGTGAGGCGCCCTCAAAGTCCGCACCGCCCGGCGCCTCGTTGCCCAAGCCGGTACGCTTAATGCCGTCGGCGTACTGCTTGTCGCGCTCCTTGCGGTCTTCCTCGTCCTGCTCCAGTAGGTCAAGGTACTTGCTGGCCAGAGAATCGAGTTGCTCCTGCGGGATCAACGACTCTGCCAGGTTCTCGTAAAAGTCCTCCGTGTCTGCGCGCTCCGCTTTTTCCTCCTGAAACTTGACCGTGACGCTACCGTCGTCGTTTTCGGTCATGTCCAAGGGGTCCGCGCTGAGCGGGCCGGCGTCGTCCGCGGTGGGCGTGGGGTTGTCCTCGTCCGAGCCATCGAACGTGGTGCCGGGGATGACGCGGTCACGTTCGTCGTCTGTGTAGTTGTCAGCCATGGTATGTTTACAGACGCGCTAGGAGCGCAGCCTTCCTGTTGTGATGCTGGACGGAGCCGCCCGCGGCGTAGTTCAAGCCCTTTGCGGCGCGCATGTCCTCAAGGGCTTTTGTCAAGGCGTCCTGCGTCAGGTAGCGTGGCGCCTGGGACCCTAGGTGCGCCGCTAGCTCAGAAGCCGGGTCGATGGGCACGAGCCCCGTGTTACGCAAGTCTCCCACGTGCCCCCAGTTTCCTGACTGCACAAAATCCTGCACGAAGGGGAGGTACTTGTCCACTGGCGCGGCGTTCTGCTTGCCTTTGATTTGTTGAATTTCCTTGGGCGCTTCCTGGCCCCAGTTGTTCATAAGCCATTGATCCCAAGACAATGCCCCGTTGGTCTTGTTATACGCATTGCGCAGAGCGGTAGAGCTGTACCCTTGGTCCGTCAGCCCTTTCAAGACCGTGCTTGCTCGCGGAGGGCTAACCTCCACCGTCACATGGGGGTTGTTGTTCTTGTCCCGCAGGGAGTAGATCTCCGTGCCGCG
>Ga0075425_100000547_pt1 | contig 35479 bp, 31 predicted proteins | sample SoiMethybrSBSTD4_FD_75300 | JGI IMG/M metagenome (GOLD analysis project Ga0075425, IMG submission 75300) | Bulk soil microbial communities from a Populus tree surrounding site in Tennessee, USA - Soil MetaG P. TD hybrid SBSTD4 | ecosystem: Environmental > Terrestrial > Soil > Tree plantation... | reverse complement strand
CGCGACCGCCAGACATCCGCGGACCAGACCCAAAAGTCCACCGAGAAACCGGTCAACCACGTTCAACCCGGCTTCCTTCGCGATCCACCGCACGATCTTGCCGAGCACTCCCGCCAGAACCATCACGCCGAAAAAGATCGCCAGAAATGCCACGATCTCTCCCAACCACCGCGAACTGATGTAAGGAGCGAAATACTCGGCCACATGACGGTACTGCCACGCCGCGATCAAATACCCAAAAACCAATCCGGCAATGCCAAATGCCTCCTGAAAAAATCCGGAACTAGCGGCCTGCACTACCGAGAGCACCAGCGCCAGCAAAATGATCCAGTCGGCTATGTTCACGCGGCGGCCTTTCGGCTCCGCTCAGGGCAGGCCTTTTGGGCCTCCTTAAAGCAAGCCTTGGCCGGCGCGTCTTGCTTACACATCCAATTCCCGCCCAGTAAGCTGGCGGTACGCTTGCACGTACTTCTCGCTGGTCTTTCGCGCCACCTCGGCCGGCAATGCTGGCGCCGGAGGCTGCTTGTTCCAGCGAATCTCTTCGAGATAATCACGAACGTACTGCTTGTCGAACGACTGCTGCGACATCCCGGGCTTGTACAGATCGGCCGGCCAGAAACGCGATGAGTCCGGCGTAAGCACTTCATCGGCCAGGGTGATCCCGGCAGCCGTCCGCCCAAACTCGAACTTCGTATCGGCGATAATAATGCCCTTCTCGCGGGCGAAATCTGCCGCTTTCTTGTAGATTGCCAAACTCAGATCACGCAACTGCCGCGCCTCTTGCGGATCGACAAGCTTTGACATCTCCTCAAAGGAAATGTTTTCGTCGTGTCCCGTCGTGGCCTTGGTTGCCGGGGTAAAGATCGGCTCCGGCAACTGCTCGGATTCGCGCAGTCCTGAGAGAAGCTGGATTCCGCACACGCTGCCGTTAGCTTTGTACTCCTTCCAACCTGAACCGGAAAGATAGCCGCGAACCACGCATTCGACTGGGAACATCTCGGCGCGTCGGACCAGCATGGAGCGGCCCCGAACTTGGTCGGAGTACTTGCGCACCTCGGCAGGGTATTCGTTCGCGTTTGCGGTCGCCAGATGATTCGGCACAACATCTTTCAAGAAATCGAACCAGAAGAGCGAAAGCTGGGTGAGAACCGCGCCTTTATGGGGAATTCCTGTAGCCAGCACGTAATCGAACGCTGAGATTCGATCGGTGGCAATAAAAAGCAGGCGGTCGCTGCCCACCTGATAGACGTCCCGCACCTTGCCGCTGGCGAACAGTTCCAAGTCGGGGAAATCAGTTTGTAAGAGAACCGAGTCGAGAGTTTGAGTAGTCATGAGGAAAGTTTAGATGTATAAACCGTCGCGTATTCTAGCCGCTCAAAAAATTTTGTCAACGGCACAGAATGATAGCCGATTTTGAAGGGACGCGTTTTCCACTGAATGAGGATTGGTCGAACCGGAATCGGGGCGCTAGAACGATGTCGGCCAGCGGCGAGAGCCGTGAAAGATGCGCAAGACTTCGACGTATCCGGCGCGCACTCGATAAGGAACGATGTACGGTGTTCCAGGTATGACGAGCTCGCGTGTCCCCGCAACGCGCCCGGGACGGCCAATCGCGGGAGAATCTGTCAGCTGGTTGACAGCCTTGACGATTAAGTCCACGACATGTCCGGCAGCCGCGGGATTGTCACGAGCAATGTACTCTGCTTCCGCTTCCAGGCTAGCGAGTGCGGTTCGAAGCCACTTAACGTGCACGCCGGCTGGTCCACTTGCGCACGGTTCGCTCTATGTCGGCATCGCTGGCAAATTCGCCGCGATCAGCTTCCCCAATTGCTTTCTTGATTTCTTCAATTTGCCAATCATTGAGGGCGACGTACTCGCGAATCGCTTCGGCTGCGATAAACGAACGACTGCGATTCATTGCAGAGGACAAGCGATCCAGCTTCTTCTTGAGCTGAGTATCCACGCGCAAGGTTAAGATCGAAGATTCCGGCATAAGCGATTAGAATACATTGTAACACAAGCGAATACATTTCCAAAAGCATGCTTCCAAGGATATAAACCGCCGATCACCTTGCGGCGGTTGCGCTGACAGTTTCGACAACGCCCAGCGGGGCAGAGTTGGCCGCATGAGCCTCCATTGCTGTGATGCTTCCGGCCTCGACCATCGCATCAATTACTTCGTTCCGCCTGTGTATAGCTCGGTCAGGATGCTTAAACGGCGAGTACCCGGTCGGCGAATGGATGAGCCCAACGAGCAGAGCTGCTTGCGGTAGTGTGAGATCTGCTGAATTCTTTTGGAAGTAGAACCTGGAGCCCTGCTGAACACCGATCAAACCGGGGCCCAGGTATGCTCGGTTCGCGAACATCGTAAACAACTGCTTGCGCGAGTAGTGTCGTTCTAATGGGATAGCCGTTCGTATTTCCATAACTTGCCTCAAGTCTGTTGAACGCTGGTAGCACATGTTTCGACTTGCATACCATGATGCGACGACTGTCCTACTGCGATGATGATCTGCGCTCACCGGCGCTTTCCGAGTCATCTTCAGTACGCCGGGATCGTGCTCGTTTGTTTCAGTCGCACCAATGCATTACGAACGTTCGCGCCGGTCGCGTTGTAGGGAATTGCGATGGTATTTCCAACGCATGGATCGGAAACCTGAGTAGCTGTCGTCGGAGCAAACTGAGCGAGAGCGCGAACATCTGGAAGGTCTCGCGAATAGAGATAGAGCCAGCAGAACGCCGCTAGCAAAATAACTTATGGCGGTGCCTACAAGAAAGAGGACTATCTTCAGCAGCCTGCGCATGAATGGCCGACGGGACTACGCGGTCGACCCGAACCTCACCGACACCAGCTTCGACATACCGGCTCCCGCATGGTCACGACGTACAGCACCGGCGCGATGCTCAGTGTCTGCTTGTTGCTATGGGTGATACGAACTGCGTCTGCACGCGCATGTCTTTTAAAAGTCGGTGAAGCTACAGATAACCATTTGCTCCCAAAGTCGCCGCATCAGAGCCGAAGCTCGTCCATCTTCGGGTTCTCATACACGTCATCTTCGCCAGGATAACGAAGCTCCTTGTCGAATTTGCCGCTTTGTTTTGCCAATGCCCAAATCAGGCCCTCACCGGCGGGCAGTATCTTTGGTTGGAGGTCGTAAACGGGATCCGCATAGGCATGCAGTGCATCAATAGGCTTCCATCCCTTGTCGACAAACATGTTGATGAGTTGATCGAGGAACAGTGCGTTGAGCGCATTGTGGTGTAGCAGAACCGTATGCCGTACTTCGTGGTTAAGCAGACGCCGAGCAAGGGAGTCATAAAACTGGGCTCGATCAAAGATGTGCTGCTTGAAAAATTGTCCATAAGAAGCGGTGTCTGCTTTTGGCTCGCTGTCCAAGAACTTTTCGAGCCTGCCACTTATGGCCCAATCGGACGTGTCGATCGTGGCTCGTCCGACGCGATATCCGTGCTGTTGCAAGAAAGAGCGCATGCCGTCGCGCTTCTCTGTTGTCTCGCCCTCCTTAAAATACGGAAAGCGGAACAAGCGGACGAAGTGCGCACAGTCACGAATCAGAGGTTCATCCCCAAGAACATCCGATTCAAACTGAGCGAGTGTAATTCCGGCGTTATTGAAGTAAGGATGCGAGTAGGAATGATTTCCAATGCCATGCCCTGCTCGATCCCAGGCTGAGACAAGGCTTCGCCCCGCATCGTCGTCCACTCGCTTGCCGGTGACAAACAACACAGCCTTAACTCGGTGCTTCGCAAGTGCCGCCAGGATGCGTTCGTTTATCTCTTCCCAGAAGAGACCTCCTGAAGAATCGGTCCTGGGATCATCAAAGGTGAAAGCGATTTCCGGTCGCTTGTGTTTGGAAAAGAGCGCTGCGCTCTTCAATGCAGGGACAAGAGCAACTGCGTTTCTGATAAGGTCTCTACGGTTCATAGCAGGTTGTCCGCTCGTGGTTTTGCCACGTTTTGTGTTTACGCCGTTGCCCCAAACCTCACCGACACCAGCTTAGACACCCCCGGCTCCTGCATGGTCACGCCATAGAGTACAGGCGCGATGCTCATCGTCTTCTTGCTGTGGGTGATGAGCACAAACTGCGTCTGCACGCTCATCTCCTTGACGAGATCGGTGAAGCGGCCAATGTTGGCCTCGTCGAGCGGCGCGTCAACCTCATCGAGAATGCAGAACGGACTCGGCTGATACTGGAAGATTCCGACGAGTAGGGCAAGCGCGGTTAAGGCCTTTTCCCCGCCCGAGAGCAGGAGCACGTTTTGCAGCCGCTTTCCCGGAGGGGATGCGACGACATCAATGCCGCTTTCGGCCGTGTTTTCAAGGTCCGTCAGCCGCATGAACGCGCTGCCACCGCCAAACAGCTTCTGGAATGTGATCTGAAAGTTTTCATTGATCTTGTTGAATGCCTGCTCAAACTTCTGCCGCGAGAAAGTATCAATCTCTTTGATCGTCGCCTGCGTGTTCTCGATCGAGTCGAGCAGGTCCTTTCGCTGCGTTTCGAGAAACGCATGACGATCGGCGGTCTCTTTATACTCTTCGAGCGCCATCATATTCACCGGGCCCATGGAATCAAGCCGCGAGCGCATTTCGTGGCAAGCCTGTTCTTCGGCGGCAAGTTCGTCGGCAACGACTCGGGGCAAAGTCGAATCCGCCATCAACCCAGATCGCTGAACGCCGAGCTCGTTGAGGCAAGTCTGTCCCAGGTGTTCGGCATCCGACTGTAGCTTCACCGCCGCGGTTGAAGCTTCCGCTTTGCGATCGCGTGCGGCATCCAGTGATTGACGCGCTTCGCGCAGTAGTGCATCGAGTTCGCCCAGACGTGCGCGCACCTGCTCGGATTCCGATTGCAGGAGCGCGGAACGGAGCTCGCAGGCATTGCGCTCGGCATCAAGGTTTTCGAGCTTTTGTGCGATCTCCTGGTTCTCATTCTCGCGCGACGCCTTTTCAGACGCCGCAGACTCGATCTGCGAAACCAGGGCGTCCACACGTGCCTGCATCTCGGAAACCAGATTTCCAATTCTCTGCAAGGCGGATTCTGCCGAGCGGCGGCGTTCTTCAAGCGTCGCCAGATTCGCCTTACGCTCCGACACTGCCTGCGCCTTTACATCGCGCTCCTGGCGGATGGCGGCAAGTTGCTCTTGACCCGCCATGGTTTGCTGCTCAAGTTCTGCACGTCCATGCTCGGCTGCAGCGATTTCAGCCTGGCGCTGGGAAATGATCTGCTCCTGCTCCGCGCGTTCTATTGCAAGCCGAGCAAGCTCGCGCTCGCAGAGGTCCCGCCGTTCGCGCGTGCGCGACATTTCGTTGTCAATTTGTTTCAGCGCGTGGCCCGAGGTCATGGCCCGCTTTTCCGCTTCTCGCTTTTCGTTTTCCAGGCGATCGAGCAGGGAAGTCAGATCTTTGATCTCGTGGCCAAGGTTGAGCACGCGCGTTTCTTCGTGGCGTAGCGCTTGTTCGAGTTCACCAAGCAGGCGCATTACATCGCGCAATTCGCGCTTCATCGAAAGCGGACCTTCGGCGCGCTGCTTGCCTCCGGTCACGGTCACGTTGTGAAAGCATTCGCCGGAAGTTGAAAGGAAGAATGCATCAGGATTCTCGAGCGCCAGATCGCGGGCGAATTGTGGGTCCGGAACGATGTACCCGTCGCGCAACTTCGGCAGAATCACTTCCAGCGATTTGCCAAATCCATCCAGCACGCGAATAGTCCGCTTCAGCGGGGTGATAGAGGCATTCGGCGGATCGGGAACACCGTCCGCGACGGCAAACGAAAAGCGCGCCTGCGAATCTTCGGGATGGACGAGGAACGTAGCTCGGCCGTCAACGTCAGAGCGCAGAAGCCGCAAGCCTTCATCAGCCGCATCCCACGACTTCACCACGATGTAGTTCAATTCATCGCGCAGGAAGTCTTCAACCACAGCTTCATAGCGCGGCTCAACTTCGAGGAAATCGGCAAGCACTCCCACCGGCGCCAGACCGCCCTGCAGCGACCCAGACTGAAACAAACGCCTGACTGATTCAGTCGAATAGCCATGCTCCGCGATCACAGCTTCAAGCGATCCCCTCTTGCCAAGCGCCGACGCATACCGCGCGCGCAAGCTGTCGAGATAGTTTTTGCCGTCGGCTTCATGGCGTCGTTTGAGAGCGAGGAGTTCACGGGTTTGCGTGATCTCTTCTGTCAGCGCCGCAACTCTCTGAGAAACCGATTCGAACTCGATTGCCAGCTGGCCGCGCTCGCCGCCAAACGTTTCAGCCTGAGCGTTGGCGGCCGCCATCTCCCATTCGAGGCGTTGGGCTTCACGGCCTGCAGCAGCCATTCGTTCTTCCGCCTGTGTGAGTTGGTTGCGCAGATTGGAAACCGCGGAGACGGACTCGAGAATGGAAATCCGCGACTGCTCCTGCTGCCGCTCAAGGTCAGCCATGCTGAGGTTGGTTGAAGACGCCAGCTGTTGTGCGGCCTCCACCTCCATTTGGGCTGTAGCCACGTCAGCTGCAGCGGAATCCAGCAGCTGACGATTCGAAGTCAACTCTTCCTCGAGCGTCGTCAGCCGCGCCCGCACCTGCACCAACTCGGCTTCCGACGCAGAGGCACGAATCGTCAGCTCATTACAGCGCTCCTCGTTGTGCCGGCGTTGTGCCTGGTTCCGGTCGGCTTCAAGCTTGATGTCATTTAACCGGCCACCGTTTTCGCGGATCTCGGCTTCAATCGCATAACCTCGCTGCGTGTTTTCGGCGAGCTCTGCTTCCATTTCTCGCAGCGCTTCCGATTGACGCTGAATGTCTTGCGAAATTACGTGGATTTGCTCCTCAAGCTGTCGGCTTTGCTCATCGAATTGCGCGAACTTGCTGGCAAGCACGATGCGAAGCCTCCCGCGCATCTCGTCCCGCAATCGCGCATACCGCTCGGCCTTAGACGCCTGCCGCTTGAGCGAATTCATCTGTCGCGTGACTTCTTCGAAAATATCGTTCACACGAGCCAGGTTCTGTTTGGCATCTTCGAGGCGCGCCTCTGCCAGTCGTTTCTTGGTTTTGAATTTGGTAATTCCCGCCGCTTCTTCGATAATTGCTCGCCGATCCGTCGGGCGGCTGCTGAGAATCTGACCGATGCGTCCTTGCTCGATCAACGCGTAAGATTCCGGTCCCAGGCCGGTCCCCATGAAGAGCTCTTGAATGTCCCTGAGTCGGCACAGTTTCCCGTTCAGCAAATACTCGCTATCCCCCGAGCGAAACAGGCGACGCGTGACCGCGATCTCGCCGGCACGGGATTGCTGCTGGTTGAATTTGCGCCGGCGAATCTTCAAAACCACAGCATTTGAAGACGTGGGGATACGAAAGCCTGTCCCGAGCGAAGTCGAGGGATCCTCTGCCGTACTGTCGGCGGGGGAGACGCCCGCCACCCCGCTTTTCACCAGGTGTATCGCAAAGATGGGCTCGTCCTCCGGAAACGCAACGGCGATCGTATCTACCTTCGAACGCGGGACTTCGACTTCCTCGACAACTCCTGGCTGGTTCTCTTCCGTAAGCCGTTGCACTTCATCCGCGGCTTTCGCACGAATCTCAGCTTCGTCCCAGTCGTCGGCAGGCATGTCGTCCTGCAGATCTAGCTCAGTTGGGTCGTTCTTGTCCGCGCCGTCGTAAACCTCGGGATCGATCAGCGTGAGCGAGACTTCCGCCATGCCGGTCGGTTTGCGATCGCGAGTGCCGGCAAAGATCACATCTTCCATTCGCGAACCGCGCAACGTCTTGGCCGACTGCTCGCCCAGCACCCATGAGATCGCATCAGCGATGTTCGACTTGCCGCAACCATTGGGCCCAATGATTGCCGCAACCCCTTCGCCATGAAACTTGAGCTCGGTGCGATCGCAGAACGATTTGAAGCCGAGGATTTGGAGACGCTTCAGTTTAAGCAACGTGCACTCCTTCTAACACTCACAAAGACTGTCATTCCGAGCGAAGCCAGCGAAGAAACATCCGGCGAGGTCGGGGAACCTTGTGTTCGAGTGAAATCGCAGGTGAGATGCGGTTTCGCTTCAAGAACAGGTGCAGCACCACGTCCTGCTGGACGGTTTACCAACGAGATTCCTCCGCCGGTTTTGATAGCTGGATATCCACCCCGGGCTGGACAGGGTGGGCACAAATTAGCCCTACTGTACCGATCAAATCGTCGCGGGGTCAAGTAATAAAACACCATATCTTGTGGGTAACTCGGTCTAAACGCAGCATTTTGCACCCAGTTTGCAGCTGCTGCACCTTCAATAGGCTGGGCTTGGAATAGGAGGAAGAGAATCGGAGAGCGAAAACAGCCTAGCGCAGCGCAAATGCTAATGCAACGGCGAAACACATAATATGAACCTGAAGCCTGAAACCTGAAGCCTGAAACCTGAAGCCTGAAACCTGAAACCTGAAACCTGAAACCTGAAACCTGAAACCTGAAACCTGGGATGCTAATCTCGCTTATGGCCCTTGTGATCCGCAGATCGCTGATTCATGCCGACGGTGTTTACACGACAGCCCCTATTAAGCGCCGCACCATCGTCGCAGAATATACCGGGCCTCGATTGACGTACTCGCAGGCGGATGAGATTTACGAACATTCGCCCAGGACCTATCTATTCGGCATGAGCGATGGTGAGCGCGTAGTGGACGGGGACGGGATTGCCGCTTTTATCAACCACTCCTGCGATCCGAATTGCGAGTCTGACGAAATTGACGGCAGAGTAGTCATTCGCAGCCTGCGCGACATTGGGCCCAGAGAAGAGCTGGCCTACGATTATTGCCTATACGACGGTGATCCTGACGATCCCGCCTTGTGCTTCTGTGGAGCTAAGAACTGTCGCGGAAGTATGTATTCAGAGGAAGAGCTGCTTCGCAGGAGAAAACGTGTGAAGAAAGATAACCGCGCCTACAAGCACCTGAGAGCCAAGAGCCAAGAGCCTTACGCAATCCTCTGATCCGGCGAAGCAGTCGAGGCAGTCAGTGGCATGCCCGGCTCTTCGCCGCGCGACGTTCCAGCTTCGCGCTCGACCGTGGGCTCGGCGATAGCCGCGGCGCTCAGGAAAGACTCGGCCCAACCCTGCACATTGTAGGTCCGCACGATATCGCGCAGCAGCCTCATACGGGAACGCTTCTCTTCGACCGGCATTACGCAGGCCCGGTGAATCGCTTCGGCGATCCCCGCCAGGTCGTTTGGATTAACCACCAGCGCACCATGCTGCAATTCAGCTGCCGCTCCGGCGAACTCGCTGATCACCACGACGCCGCGCTCATCGATCTGCGCTGCGCAGAATTCCTTCGCAACCAGATTCATCCCATCTTTTAGCGACGTAATCAGAGCGATATCCGCTCCACGATAATACGCAAGCAGTTGCTTACGGGTCAGATTGCGGTGCATGTAATGGATCGGCACCCAACCCGCCTCAGTGAACTCGCCGTTGATCTGGCTGACCAATAATTCAACTTCGCGGCGGAGCTCCTTGTAGTTGGGAATTTCCTCACGGCTGGGGACCACAACCTGCAGCAGCGTCACTCGATGGCGGAGCTCGGGAAATCTGCGGAGAAGAATGCGGAATGCCTTCAGGCGCTCGGGAATACCCTTGGTGTAGTCCATGCGGTCCACGCCAAGGACGATGAAATTGTTCGTCAATTCACGGCGCAGCTGAGCGGCCAACTCCTCAACGTCTCGGCTGGCCGCGTGTCCGGCAAATTCTTCGAACGAGATGCTGATTGGAAACGTCCCCACCCGCGTCCGGTGATTGTCGAGGGTTACGACGTTATGTGAATCTTCTCGGACCCACGAAGCTTCTGGAACAATGCGCTCCAAGCAGCTCAAGAAGTTAGCGCGGTCGCGCTCCGTTTGGAAGCCCACCAGGTGATACTGCAGCAAGGCACGCAAAATCTGCTTGCGCCACGGCAGTTTTTCAAAAATATCTGGCGCGGGAAATGGAATGTGAAGGAAGAAACCAACCCGCGCAGAGCATCCTGCCTCGCGCAGGTAACGCCCCATTAGCATGAGGTGATAATCCTGTGCCCAAATCAGGTCCTTGCCGGTTGCGCTCTCCATCGCTGCCTGTGCGAACTTGCGATTGACGCGCTGGTAGAACTCCCAGAATTCCGGATCGAAGTCGCAACGCGATGGCATGTCGTGAAAAAGCGGCCAGACGATTTCATTAGCAAATCCGGAATAGAATTTTGCGAACTCTTGCTGGCTAAGTGAAACGGGTTTCAGGCCATACGAGCGGCCGCGGGCCGCTTTTTGCAGCAGTGAAGTCGCGGTTTCGGGATCGACGGCACCGGCCCAGCCGATCCACAAGCCGTGGTGATGACGCCAAATGCTATCCAGTGCGGAGGCGAGTCCGCCGGCGCTGGGGTTCAGCCGAGGATGACCGGCGCGAAACTTGATCTCGACCGGCAGGCGGTTCGAGACGTTGATTAGACGCCCTTCCAGCAGCTTCATATTTCCGCTCCACAAGCTACAAGCCAGTCGCGCAGAAACCGACCCAAGTCATCCGGTGGACGCAACCAGAGATCGGCCATGGTTGGCCGTGGCTCCGGGCGCACTAATACGGAAAGTCCCCGTCCTTTGATGGCACGAAACGCATTTTCGTCAGTCTGGTCGTCACCTAAATACGCAGCCGCGAAATCGTGGCCCATTTCGGCGAGGACGGCAGTGACGGCATCTCCCTTGTTTTTCCCCGACGCACGGATCTCGATGCCTCCATCGAACGGCAGCAGATGTAAACCATACCCCTGCATGAGAGGCGCGAATAATGTCCGCACCTTGTTCTCAATCGTCGTTCGCTCTTCCGTCGACAGTCCGCGCCAATGCACCGCCAAACCCCCGGGCTTGGTTTCGGTACGTGACTCAAGTCCACGGGCCCGCAGAGAGTGAAGCGCGGTCTGCAGGGCCTCACGCTGCGGCGTAGGCGGACTCTCCACTTGGTAGGAGCCGTCGGGCATCAAGCGTTCGGCGCCGTGGCTTCCCCAGATCTCAGGATGAGGATGAATTCCGCTCAGAAACAGCAGTTCGGTTGCGGCACGTCCGCTGATAAGCACGACTCGCGTGTTGTGCCGCATGATCTGTGAGACGAGTTCCGGTATCTCGCGATACGGGAACGCGCGTGTCCGGTCCGGCGTGAACGGCGCGAGCGTACCGTCGTAATCCAGGAGCAGCGCGCGCGAAGTCGCCCGCCGTACCCGCTCCATGAACGGAGCACACACATCGAGTTGTTCGGCGACCTTCATCTTCGGTTGCTGAAATCGAACCCCCCGGAGCAGCTCAAACCAAGTTGAGTCGTCCCATCCAAGCGAAGTAGCGGAAGATCTCCCTGAACTCAAGCCCTTACATTCGAGCCAGGCTTCAATTTGCGAGGCAAGCTAGTGAAAATAATGACCGAGCGGCACACACGCACAACCCCGAATTGCCGGAGCCTGAGTTACGGTTGCGAGTCTAGCACGGACGCTCAAAGTCCCGGGCAGTTGAAAGTACATTGCAGGTCTGGAAGATCGTACAGCAGGGCTTTACCCGATGGCCATCGGGGAAAATAGGTATATCGCGGCCCAATTTCCGAAAACGCGCTTTTAGCGCCAGCGAAACCACCTCAGGGCGAGCGCAAATGAGATCACGCCCCAGGCCGCCATTACAAAAATGCGGCCACTTTGGGCGACCAGCGATGAACCCTCAAGAATCGTTGCTCGCAACGCATCATTCAGGGCAGTGAGCGGCAAGGCTCGGATGATGGGTTGCACCACCGCCGGAAAGCGCTCGGCGGAGAAAAAGACTCCCGAAAAAATCCACATGGGCATCATCACCAGATTCATAAGGCCGCTGGCGCTTTCAATTTTCTGCGCGCGACAGGCGGTCAGCAGACCCAAGCCACCGAACGAAATGGCGCCAATCGAGCCGATCAGCAAAATGGTCCATAGCGATCCGAGGACTCGCATATGGAACGCAAGCACGCCGAAGCCGAGCAGCAGTGAGATCTCAATAAGCATGAGAACCAGACGACTGCTCAACAGAGCCAGAAGGAAATCGCTGCGCCGCATTGGAGTCGCGACGAAACGCTTGAGCAATTTGCGTTGCCGCATGTCCACGAGCGCAAACCCAATGCCCCACATGGCCGCATTCATCAGGTTCATGCCAAGGAGTCCCGGAATCAGGAAATCGATGTAACGCGATCCGGGTTCTGACGATGTCACAACCGAGGTGTTGAGCGGATTTGTACGTCCCGCTGCGGTTTGCAGAGCATCATCGGCCAAGGCGCGGGCCAGAACGCTCTCTGGTCTTGCCGGGTCGTATCGGTATTCGTATCCGCCATCGGCTTTCTCTCGAATCACGAGGTCATACTTTCCCAGGCGAAAGCCGCGCAGCGCCTCGGATTCCTCGAGTACCTCGGCGCGAATCGGGCTACGTTGCGTCGAACCCTGGAGCGCTGTCACCGCGTTTGTCGCGCCCGATTGCGCGACAATGACTACCGAAGCTCGATCCGCCGGCTTATTGCGAAACGCAATCCCCAACCCCAGCGCCAGCAGAATCGGAAATCCAAAAACCCAGAAGATTACCTCCGGCTCACGCCGCATTTCCTTCATGCGGACATCCAGCACATGAAGAAATCCAGCCCAGCGTCCGTTTCGGTGCGGCTTCGTCTCCTTCACCTGCGGCGGCGGAATTTGTTCAGCAACTGCCATTCAGTTCTCCCTCAAATGACGCCCTGTCAGGCGAACAAACACGTCTTCTAAGCTCGCCTGGCGCGTGCTCAGGTGCTCGAGCTGCGCCGATCGTTTTTCCACCGCCTCAAGCAAAGCGGGAATGGTATGGTGCGGCTCACGCACTGCGAGGCAGACCAGTCCGTCGTCGTTATAAACGGAATCAACTCCGGGCAGTGTTTTCCAGATTTCAGCTGGCCCTTGTGCCGCTCCCGCCAGCGAGAATTCAACCATGTGATGACCGCCCAGGCGCTCGATCAACTCTGCGGGAGATCCTTCCGCAATGGTCTTCCCGTGGTCCACGATTGCGAGCCGATTGCAGAGCCGCTCGGCTTCATCCATGTAGTGGGTTGTCAGCAGCACCGTGCCCCCACCTCGCTGAAAATCGCGAATGATGTCCCAAAGCTGGCGCCGGCTCTGCGGATCAAGCCCGGTGGTCGGCTCGTCTAGAAAAAGTATTTTGGGGGAGCCGACCAGCGCCGTTGCAACCGCCAGCCGCTGCCGCTGCCCGCCGGAGAGTTTCCCCACCCACGAATCGGATTTTTCTTCCAACTGCAAAGCCGATAAGACTTCGCTCGTAGGACGAGGCTGCGTGTAAAAGCTGGCGAAAAGATCGACGGTTTCGCGAACCGTCAGTTTCTCCGAGAGCCGAGTTTCCTGCAGCGAGATTCCGATCTGTTCTCGAAGTTCGCGCGCGTGCGACTTCCACCTTTGTCCCAGGATCGTAACTTCGCCAGCGGTTGCTTCGAGCAGGCCTTCCAGAATCTCGATCGTCGTGGTCTTCCCTGCGCCGTTAGGTCCGAGCAGGCCAAAACACTCTCCCGCGTCGATTTCCAGATCGATCCCGCGCACTGCTTCGACTTTACCGTCATAGGTTTTGCGCAGACCACGACATGAGATCACGCGCGACATCCGACGATTCTAACGAAACGTTGACGAAGTCGCGGAGAACTCCACAACGTTTGCGTGATCGATTTTCGATGGCACGCAACTTGCTGATTGTTCGGGCCTTAGGCGTAGCTGACGAAGCTCTCGCTCAATTGTTAAGGGAATGTTACAATTCCGCTTGGTTCGGACCCGAGAGTTGTTCGTTAGCACCCTTCGTAAGGTCCCAGTTCTCCTCAGGTTATGTATCTAAACCGATCGGCCAACGACGGCCTGCAGACTGATTACCAGCATCGTGCGCGACTGGTTTTCAACCGCATTCGGCGGCACATGAACCAGCTCGGCAAGGAGGCAAAATCGAACGAAGTGCACCGCTTTCGCACAAATAGCCGACGGGTGGAGGCGCTGGTAAATGAATTTGCGCCCGAATCTCGCAACAAACAGAAGCTGCTGAAGGCGCTCTCAAGACTCAGGAAGAAAGCTGGGAAACTGCGCGATCTCGACGTGCAGATCCAGTTTCTTGAAAACCTAAAAATTCCCGACCGTCAAAACCATCGCGCTCAGTTGCTGGAGATTCTCAACGCGGAGAGAACCAGCCGGTCGCGAAAGCTGCCCAAGCGATTCGATTCGGATACCGTGAGCAAACTTCGCAAGAGGCTGGGGCGCGCCAGCTCTGCCATACGACTGGATGGAGTGGATCCTTTCCATCGTGCCATCGAGCGCCTGCCCAAACTGGATGCTCGCGAGCTCAACGAAAGAAATTTGCATTCATTCAGGATCGCCGCCAAAGCCGCGCGCTACGTTGCGGAGTCGGTAGATTCGCCCGAAGCGAATTCATTTGTCGCGGAACTCAAGAAAGCCCAGGACGCGATAGGCGAATGGCATGACATCCTCAAGCTGAAAGAACAAGCGGAGAAACTGTTCGGGCGCGTGCACGACTCCACGCTGGTGGCCGCGCTCAACAACATTACTCACGCCCGGTTTCGCCGGGCCAGTAGCGCCGCTCTCGCGGCCATGGCAAATATTTCAACGCGCTTCAGCACGTCTGCGAAGACTCCTGCAAAGGTGGCCGCCAAGGCCCCAAGTCCCGCCGTGGCGGCATAGCAAGTCAGCAATCAAACGGCAGAGCGATTTGCGCACCTGAACGGCTTCTTGCTGGGCCGAATGGTGAGTGCTCACGCCGCTTGCTACACTGTCGGCATGCCGACGTTCGCCGCGGTTGACATCGGATCAAACTCTGTACGCCTGAAGATTTCGCGGCTGATTTCGCATCATCTCGTTGAGATCCATGAGGACCGTGAAGTCACGCGCTTGGGCGAATCCGTGTTCAGCAGCGGTTTTCTCTCTCCTGAAGCGATCGCTTTGACGGTCAAGGTCCTGCGCCGCTTTCATCGTGCAGTGCAAAACGCCGGCGCTGAGACGGTGCGTGCCGTCGCCACCAGCGCATTGCGCGACGCCAGAAATTCCCGCGCTTTTCTCGAGTGGGTTCGTTCCGCTACCGGATGGCGAGTTGAAATCATCTCGGGATTGGAGGAAGCCCGCCTGATTCACCTTGGGATTACCTCCAGCCTGCGCGTGAGTTCGGCGCCGGTGCTGATGGTTGACCTCGGCGGCGGCAGTTGCGAGCTTACTGTTTCCAACAAAGGCCACATTCGCGAGACCGTAAGTCTGCCGCTCGGGGCTGTCCGCCTGACGAATGATTTCCTGCACCACGATCCGCCGCGAAAGGCCGAACTGCGACAACTCCGCGGCCTCATTCGTCGCGAAATTGGCCGCGTCGCGCAGCGCATCATCAAAGCCCATCCGCGCATTGTGATTGCCACCTCCGGCACGGCAGAGGCACTCTCCATTGCCGCGCGCTCGCTATATCGGACCAAGAGCCAGCGGGCCAATGCGGTTTCAAGCTTGCAAATGCGCAAGGTCGCAAAGCTGCTGCCGCGCCTGTCGGTCGAGGAGAGAAGAAAGGTGAACGGTATCGGCGTACGCAGGGCGGAGATCATCATCGCGGGAGCCGCCGTTTACGCTGAGTTAGTGGATCGCCTGAAGCTCGGTGGCTTCCGCTTTTCTCCGCTTGGGCTGCGAGATGGGTTGCTGGCGCAAATGGCCGCCGATCACGATCACGCTACGCGGTCGGGCCGGCAGATTGAATCGGAGCGCCGCGACTCGATCCTCGCCGCAGTCGCGCACTATCGTGTTGATCTCGACCACGCTACCCGGCTGCGCGATTCCGCTGTCCAGTTATTCGCCGATCTTCGCTCGATTCATCGCTTGCCTCCTGAATATAAAGAGTGGATCACAGCGGCCGCCATGTTGTGTGAAGTCGGCGACTACGTCAACCGCACCGGACGCCATCGGCACACCTACTACATCATTTCCCACTCGGAAATTCTGGGTTTTACGCCGCAACAGCGGAGGGTGATTGCTGCGATCGCAAGATACTTGGGCAAGTCGCGGCCGTCGCCGGAAGATGGTTCCATCAAACCGCTACTTCCTGCGGATCAAAAACACATTGCTAAAGCGTCGCTGCTGCTGAGGTTAGCCTGGGCGCTAAACCTGGGCCGCAGTGGCGCGCTGAAGACGGTGCGCGTCAAAATTCACGATAGTGCAGTTGAATTCATGCTCATACCCAAACATCCGATGAGCGTCGACCTGGAGCTCTGGGCAGTGGAGAAGGAAAAAGGCTACTTTCGCGAAGTCTTTGGTTGCGACTTTTCGGCGGCAGTCGCTGCGGCGGATTGAATCGCGCGCGCCATCTTCGGCGTGAAAAACCAGTTCAGCGTTGCCGCATGACGAACCGTCTCTACTCGCGCGACTGCTCCTTTTTTGAAATCGATGAGCGCTTCAGACCCCGACTTCACGACAATTCGAGCAAGAAATTCGGTGATACTCGGATTGTGTCCCACCACCATGATTGCCTCGTACCGCGAGTACTTTTCCATTAGCCGCCGGAAGTCAGCATAGGAAGCGTTCGGCTTCATTGCCGGATCGAGCTGCAGCTTGCCTTCGTATCCGAGTTCGTTGCCGACGAGCGAAGCCGTTTGCGTCGCGCGCTTCAAAGGGCTGGAAATAATCACATCAGGCTGTGCGTTGATTGCGGCGAGCGCACGGCCAACGTACCCACACTGTTCGATGCCGTCGGAATCTAATGGCCGCTTCTCGTCTTTTTTGGGGTTCGGAACAGACTGGCCTGCACTCGCGTGGCGGACGAAGTAGATAATCATGACGCCCTGGCGACCTTTCTTACCACTCGGCGACGTCTGCGTTCTGGAAGATTCGGAATGGCGTCCATCGTTTGCTTGCCTTCAGCCAGTGCCAGCAGGAACTCTTGCGCGTTGAAACCCGGGGCAGGCGCTTTACGTTTGCCGGATGCCTGCCACGCCCGCACATAAGAGCCGTTCGGCCGCAATACGCGTGCCTTTACAGTGTCGGCGAGGTAAGCGTTCAGGACTTCATGCCGGATGCGGTCACGCAATAGCGGATCTTTGACAGGGAACATGGTTTCGACCCGCTCATACAAGTTGCGCGGCATCCAGTCGGCGCTGGCGAGATAGATCTCCTCACTTCCGCCGTTTGCAAAATAAAAAACGCGGCTGTGCTCGAGGAACCTGCCGACAACGCTGCGGACCCGAATACGGTCGCTGATTCCGCGAACACCTGGCCGCAAGGCGCAAGTGCCGCGGACGAGTAAATCAATTTCCACCCCCGCCTGCGACGCTCGATACAGAGCGGCTATCACGTTCTTATCGAGCAGGGCATTCATCTTGGCGATTATTCGAGCAGGTCGGCCAAGGCGCGCGTGATCGCTCTCGCGATCGATCAAATCCAGGCTGTGTTCCGCAATGTTCACGGGCGAAACAAACAGCGGTTCATAACTGGAATGCTCGGAGTAGGCGGTGAGAAAACTGAAGACATCGTGAACGGCGCCGGTGATCGCCTCATCGGCGGTGAGGAGGCCAAAGTCGGTGTACATTTTCGCCGTAGTCACGTTGTAATTGCCCGTGCCCAGATGCGCATAACGGCGCGAGACTCCGTCGGGGTCCTTACGCACCAAAAGGCAAAGTTTGCAGTGAGTTTTCAGACCCACCAGTCCGTGAAAAACCTGCACGCCGGCGTCCTCCAGGTCGCGCGCCCAGCGGATGTTCGATGCTTCATCAAAGCGGGCTTTGAGCTCGACGACCGCGGTCACCTCTTTCTTGGCGGCCGCCGCGATCAGCGCCTGAACAATCCGCGAATTCTCTCCCGTCCGATAAAGCGTCTGTTTGATCGACAGCACGTCGGGATCTTCCGCCGCCGAGCGAACGAACGAAACCACCGCCTCGAATGAATCGAAAGGGTGGTGCAGAAGAACATCGTGTCGGCGCAGTTCTTCGAAAAGATCCTGCGATTTTGCTGTCAGCCGCAGTTCCCGCGGCGCAAATGGCTTGTATTTCAGGTCAGGGCGGTCGGTCTGTTCGTAGACGTTGAACAGACGTGGCAGGTTTACTGGGCCATCCACCCGGAAAACTTGCCAGGGTTCGACTCCAAAATTTGTTCGCAGTCGCTCGATAATTTCCGGATCGGCGTCGGCATCGATCTCGAGCCGCACCGCGTCTCCCTTGCGGCGGTTGTGCAGCTCTGTGCGCACCGATTCGAGCAGATTACGCGACTCCTCTTCCTGCAAATAAAGATTGCTGTTGCGAGTAACGCGAAACGCCGCCGACGAAAGAATCTCGTATCCGTTGTACATGCGCGCAGCGTGGTACGAAACCAGATCGTGCAGGAAGATGAAATCTGTGCTGCCTTGCGACGAGGGAAGTCGAACCAGACGAGGGAGGGCACGGGGCACCGTCACAACACCGGTATAGGTCAGTGAAGAACGGCGGCGGCGGCGAAGCAGAAACGCAACGCAAAGCGCCTTGTTGATGACTCGCGGAAATGGATGCGATGGATCAATTGTGACAGGCGTAAGCAAAAGGTCGAGCTCGCGCTCGCAATAATCCTCAATGAACTCCCGGGCCATTTCATCCAACTCATGCAGCGCGAGAACGCGAATGCCTTTTTCAGAGAGCTGCGGTCTCAGTTGATCATTCCAGGTCTGGTATTGCTCGCCGACGAATTGATGTACCTCTTCCGCGATCGCGTCGCGTTCTTCAACCAGCGTTAGACCATCCGGGCCGGCCTCGGAATATCCGTCTTCAATCTGCTGCACCAGCCCGGCGACGCGGACTTCAAAGAATTCGTCGAGATTGCTGGCGCTAATGGAGAGAAACTTCAGCCGCTCTAGCAGAGGGTTGCAGCCATCTTGAGCTTCTTCGAGCACACGGCGATTGAACTGCAACCAAGAAAGCTCGCGGTTGATGTAATAGGCCGGATTGTCAACGGAAGCACGTGCCATGGGCTAGCGACGAGGGAAGTACGATGCAGGCAGGCGCCGGAGGGTGTGCTCAGGCAACGGCCATGTCCCAGTATAAAGGACTGGCCTCCCCTCGAAACTCACAGAGAGGGTAGCGAGGAAATTGTTAAAGGAGTATTAAACATCGCGACCGGCGCACGCGCCGCTGGCTCATCTTGCCGAATCCAGCCGCGCGATTTCTCTGCCAAAGAGCGGATTCTTGGGGTACTGATCTCGTAGGGAGGTCAGCAGTTCGCGCGCGTGCTGCTTGTCGTGCTCGCGAACGTAAGCAATGGCCAGCAATATATTTGCGAAAGGTGCAAGATAGTGTCCTCGCTCCGCAACTAGCTTGAGCTCTTTCACTCCTGCCTGCTTATCCCCGGAGACTCCGCCCAGCCGCACCAGCCAGCGCACGGGCGCAGCCATGCTACCGATGATGTATTTGCTTATGCCCCCGGCGATATGAGCGTCATAGCAATCGGGATCCGCGGCCAGCGTCTGCTCGCCCCATGCGGTTGACTCCTTCGTGTAGTGCAGCGAAGTCAGATTGCGCTTCTCAATCAATGCCGCATAGTCGGCCTGCAGTCCGTTGGTCAGGGTCATCGCAAACAAAGCGTCTCGGTCTTTCGGATTCTTCCCCAGACGCGCCCGGGCCGTCGTTTGCGCCTTTACGACCGCCGCATCGAAGCGTGTCCGCACGTTGGGATCAGGATTCAGCTTGGGGCGATTTTCAAATTTCTTATCGTCCGCAAAGAACTGGCTCTCTAGCACTCCAAGTCGATCGAATTCCGAAAACAGCAGCCCGGCAGCCTCGAAAGTCGGTCCCATAGGATCGTCAGGATGACCCTGCTGCCAACGCGAAAAAATTTCATGCGCGCGGTCGAACTCGAGATTGTAAAGAAGCTGAAATCCGTGATCGAGCGGCGGAGCCGAGAAGACGGCGTCTGCAGCCGACGCAGACAACGACAGGGCTGCGGCCGCGAAAAAAAACACGCACGTTCTTGAAATCCAGCTCATCTCAGGCCGTATAAGTATAGATGCGAACCTTCATTTCTCCTCAACCCCATTTCTGTAAAAGAGTTGTAAATCGGATGCTCAATCCTTCCTGCCGGTTTGACCCGCTGTTTGCCCTCTGCTAAGGTCAAACGTTTCCCTTGGATCGGCAAGGCTTGTGTGGGTCGGGCATTCTTGTCCGAGCGGCTTTCCCGCAACCTTTATCGGGAAACACGCGGGCGTGGGCGCCCGCGCCACACGAGCACGGAAACAGAATCGAGTTTTTCTCATGGCCCTCAAATTTCGCGGTGTGGACTTCATTGACTTCGACACGCTTCTCACGGATGACGAACGCCTCGTCCGCGACACCGCACGCAAATTCATCGAAGACAATCTCATTCCCATCATTGAGGAATGCAACCGCGCCGGTCGTTTTCCGCGCGAACTGGTCAAACCTATGGGCGAGCTAGGCTTCTTCGGTGCCAGCCTGAAGGGATATGGCTGCGCGGGAATGTCGAACGTGGAATATGGCCTGGTCACGCAGGAACTTGAGCGCGGCGATTCCGGCGTGCGTTCGTTTGTCAGCGTTCAGTCGGCTTTGGTGATGTATCCCATCTACGCATTTGGAAGTGATGAGCACAAAAACACATGGCTACCGGCTCTGCAGTCGGGCGAAATGCTGGGCTGCTTCGGCCTGACCGAGCCCGATTTCGGATCAAACCCCGGCGGCATGCGGACTCGCGCGCGCAAATCTGGAAACGAGTACGTGCTGAACGGCGAAAAGATGTGGATCACGTCTGGATCGATTGCCGACGTTGCCGTGGTCTGGGCGAAGGTCGAAGATGAAGAAAACAAAATCCGTGGCTTCCTGGTTGAAACCGACCGCCCTGGATTTCGCTCCGAAGACATTCACGGCAAATGGTCGCTGCGTGCGTCGGTGACTTCGTCGCTTTCCTTGCAGGATGTGCGCATCCCCGCGTCGAACCTGCTGCCAAAATCCGGCGGCCTGAAGTCTCCGCTTATGTGCCTGAACCAGGCGCGATACGGCATTGCCTGGGGAGCTGTTGGCGCCGCCATGGCTTGCTACGACTGCGCGTTGCAGTATTCTCTATTCCGCAAGCAGTTCCACGACAAGCCGATTGCCTCGCATCAGTTGATACAGGAAAAATTAACGTGGATGATCAACGAGATCACCAAAGCCCAGTTGCTTGTGCTGCAGGTCGGCCGGCTCAAAGATCAGGAGAAAGCCGGCTTCCAGCACATCTCCATGGCTAAGCGCAATAATGTCTGGATGGCACTCGAGTGTGCCCGTCTCTCCCGCGACATCCTCGGCGCAAACGGCGTCGCTGACGAGTACCCCATCTTCCGCCACCTGGCGAACCTTGAATCAGTCAAGACCTACGAGGGCACGCACGACATCCATACGCTAATCATCGGGCAGAGCGTAACGGGGATAGATGCATTTTGAGTTAGCCTATTTTCGTGGCCAAGCAAGAAGCCAGCGAACTGCTCTCGGTTGATGGACGCGAAGTCCGCATCACGCATCCCGAGAAGGTTTACTTCGCGCAGGCGCGCATCTCGAAGCTCGACCTTGTTCACTACTACTTGTCGGTTGCGCCGGGCGCGCTTGCAGGAATTCGCGACCGTCCCATCGTCCTGAAGCGCTTCGTCAACGGTGCTGAGGCTCCGGCTTTCTACCAGAAGCGTGCGCCGGAGCAGCATCCTTCCTGGTTGCGCACCGTGACCCTTTCCTTCCCGTCAGGCCGCACCGCCGAAGAAATCGTTGTGGATGATGCCGCCGGGCTCGCCTGGATAGTCAATCTGGGCTGCATCGAACTGCATCCGCATCCCGTTCGCTCTCGTGATCTGGCGCATCCTGATGAGTTGCGGATTGATCTCGACCCCGTGCCCGGCGTCGGCTGGGACGATGTGCGCCGGGTCGCTCTCGAAGTCAAAGCATTCCTCGAAGAACTGGGACTGCGCGGATGGCCGAAGACCAGCGGCTCACGCGGCATCCATATCAACGTTCGCATCGAGCCGCGCTGGACGTTCGCTGAAGTTCGCCGCGCTGCCGTGGCATTGTCGCGAGCGGTTGAACGGCGCCTTCCCGCTCTGGCCAGCTCCAAATGGTGGAAGGAAGAGCGCCACGGCGTCTTTCTCGATTACAACCAGAACGCCAAGGACCGCACGACCTGCTCAGCATATTCAGTGCGCCCGCTGCCTGATGCGCGTGTCTCGACTCCGCTCGATTGGCACGAAGTTCCCGATTGCGATCCCGCGGACTTCACCATGTTCACGGTTCCAAAACGTTTCGCGGAAATCGGCGATCCTCATGCGAACATGGATTCCGCTCCGGGCTCCCTTGAACCGCTGCTGGAAGTTGCCGCGAGAGACGAAGCCGCCGGCCTCGGCGATGCTCCCTGGCCGCCACACTTTCGCAAGATGGAAGGCGAGGCTCCAAGAGTGGCACCTTCGAGGGCTAAGTCAGCCAAAAGTACTACAAAAAAGGCTCGCACCAAAATGCCGCTGATCGTGCTGGCAAATTCTCCCGACAAAGCGGCCGCGCTGGCAGGTGTGGAAAGATGGAAGATCAAACACGCCGAAGCAGCTGCCTTTCTCGCGCCGGAAGATGTGCTGGTGGACTCGATGCGCGGCAGGTCGTCAACCTGGACACGTATCAGAGTCAATCTCCGCCGCGTACCGGAACACCTGCGGCCGCCGCAGGAAACTCCCGATCCGGATGACGATCCCACAGGCGAATGGCGTGAATGGCGGAAAAGCGCTCCAAAGAGGAAATAGTGCGCTCTTTATCGACCGGCGGGGAAAATCGCCGCGATCTCCTGTGGGGGAACAACTTCGAGCTGCGAATACGTACAGTCGTTCGGCTTCTTGTCGAAACGCCACCTGCGGAACTGCGCCGTGTGACGGAATCGGTCGCCTTGCATGTGATCGTACGCAACCTCAACCACCAGTTCCGGCCGCAGCGGTTCCCAGGAGAGATCCTTGCCCTGGCTCCAGCGGCTTTGGCCTCCCGGCATTCGACCCGACGCAGACTCTGGATCGGCCCAACCCTTCCAGGGATGGGTCGCCAGCGCATCATTGCGATAAGGCTTGAGAAATTCGGCGAGCTCGAGGCGTTTCGCATTCGAGAAGCTCGCGCAGACTCCAACATGTTGCAGTGAGCCCGCGTGACTAAACAGACCCAGCAGCAACGAACCCACAAGCGTGCGATCGCCTTTCTTATGCCAGCGAAAACCGGCCACCACGCAATCGCAGTCACGCTCGTGCTTCACTTTGAACATGACGCGCTTGTTGGGCTCGTAAGTTCCTGAAACTGGTTTGGCAATGACGCCATCCAGTCCAGCTCCCTCAAAGCGCCGGAACCAGTCAGCGGCGACGTCGCGGTCACGCGTCGCCGGCGTCAAGTGGATCGGCGGAGCCGCCGCAGAAATCAGGGCTTCCAGTTCTCGCCGCCGTGTCTCGAATGGATCACTGGAATGGTCACGATCGCCCAAACAGAGTAAATCAAAAAACACAATCGAAGCCGGAGTTTGCTGTGACAAAAGCTTCACCCGCGAAGCAGCGGGATGGAGACGCAGCTGTAACAGATCAAAATCCAGTTCGTTATTCTTCACGATGACGATTTCGCCGTCGAGCACGCATCGAGCTGGCACGGCTGAGGCTATGGGATCGAGCAGTTCAGGAAAATAGCGGTTGAGAGGCTTTTCCTCACGGCTCTGGATGAAAATCTCATCCCCATCGCGGAACACCAGTGCGCGAAATCCATCCCACTTCGGCTCAAACACCCAATCATCGCCCTCCGGCAACTCGGCCACACGCTTAGCCAGCATTGGGAGGACGGGCGGGTTCACCGGAAGATTCACGCAACCATGGTAAACCGCCGCTGATACAAACGAGCCACACTCATCCGGCGACTTCAACCGCAGCTTGTTTTTGGAATCGGAGCTGCGCCACTATAAGCCGAATTTCGTCATAGGTGATCTCTTCCGGCAGCACATCTTTGATCGCCCGCAAACGGTCGAGCCCGAAATTCGCGCACGCAGTTCAATTTGGCTGCGCTTGGATTCCAATATCAAGCCGGATCAAACTGCAGCCTTCCTTGCTCGATCAAGTCCGCGACCAGAGTCGTAACCGAAGCCAGTTGGCGGTCGCGGATTCTTGCGACCTCCTCGAATGTCTTTCCTTGGGCCAGCAAGCGGATGGTCTATTGTGCTGGAGGCGACATCTTCTCCGTCCTTGCGGCCGCCCGCGCTCGTGCGCGAAATTTATTTAGCGTTTCAATGATCTTCAAACCGTACGTTTGAGACTTCTTGGTACCGAACCCGGAGACGCTCATGAGTTCTTGAACCGATTTCGGTTGTTTCCGGCACAGTTCTTCCAGAGTCGTGTCGTGCATCACGACGAACGCAGGGACACCGTGCTCATGCGCAGTGTGGCGTCGCCACTCGCGCATGTACTCGACCAGCTCGGGGTCTACCTCGATCTTGGGGGCACGGGCGTCCGCGACCGTGCTGGAAACCACGGTTTTGTCAGAAGCTTTGGAGACAGGACGGGCGGGTACGCGCGTCCCCCCACCCTGCGCTGGAATTGAAAACTCCACTGGCGCGCTGATCCAGTCGGGTGTGCCGCTGCACACATCGCAGCTGACGCACTTCGTCCACTTCGGTGTCTCGCCAAAATGCAAGCAAATTTGCCGATGTCGGCAGCGCCTCGATTCCGCAAAGCCGACGACATCGCGATAGCGCTGCCACGAGCGTTCTTTTTCAGCGGAGTCCTGAATCTGGCTGATGAAGTGGGCCAGTAGCGCCGTGTCCTGTCGCTTCCACAACAGCACGCAATCGGCAGGCTGACCGTCACGGCCCGCGCGCCCGGCTTCCTGGTAGTACTGTTCGATGGATTTCGGCAGGGAAAGATGAATCACCGCGCGAACACTGGCTTTGTTAATGCCCAAGCCGAACGCGATTGTCGCGACCACGACTCGGACCTCATCGGACGTCCACCGCTCCTGGTTCAGTTTGCGTGTAGAGGCATCCATTCGGCCGTGATAAGGAATTGCCGGGATTCCGCACTCGAGAAGAAAGTCCGTCACTTCTCCCACGCGACGGATGGTTGGCGCATAGACGATCACACTGCCGTCCCCATAATTCGCCAGTATGCGCGCCAGAAGCGCGTTCTGTTCGTACCCGGCACACTCCCGCACCAGGTAGCGCAGGTTCTTGCGATGAAAGCTCGCGATGTACTTATGCGGACTCGAGAGCTGCAACTGCTGCAGAATGTCATGGCGCACGCGGCGCGTGGCACTGGCCGTAAATGCGGCAATCGGCAGGTCAGGAAAGTGCGCGCGCAGTTTGCTCAGCTGCCGATACTCCGGCCGGAACTCGTGTCCCCATTCGGAGATGCAGTGAGCTTCGTCAATTGCGAAGAATGAGACCGGCAGGCCGCGGAGCCAACCGATCGTGTCCTGCCGAGCCAGTCGCTCCGGAGACAAGTAAATTAGCCGATACTCGCCGGCCCGCGCTTTCATCATCACCCGCGATTGCTCCGCCGAATCCTGCATGCTGTTGAGCACCGCCGCCGGAATTCCCATTTGCGCAAGCTGCACCGCCTGGTCCTGCATCAGCGCGATGAGCGGTGAGATGACGATGGCGGTCGTGCCTGACACGAGCGCCGGCAGTTGATAGCACAGCGACTTCCCGCCTCCGGTAGGCATGACAACGCAAGTGTCATGACCGCCAAGAAGGCTCTGCACAATTTGCTCTTGCAGCGGACGAAACGAGGAATAGCCCCAATACTGCTGCAACGCGGCGCGAAGGTCGGCGGACACTCAAAAAGTATAGAGGCGTGCATCGCCTGCCCGCCGGAAATATCGGGCGCGTCTCCCAATTTGGGCAGGCGATGGGCTCTTTTGTGCGTTCTGCGGTGTCAATCTATGCAGAATTCAACCCTCAAAGCGCGTGCGCACCATAATCATTGCGGTTCTCCTAGTTGCCGCAGCGATCGCGGCACCTCTTTCCCACGTCGACAACGTGATCGTGCACAAGAAAGAGCACACCCTGAAACTCATGCACGCCGGAAGGGTGATTAAGACCTACCGGGTCGCACTAGGACGTCAACCGGGGCGGAAGGAACAGCAAGGCGACCTACGGACGCCTGAGGGTGTGTACGTCATCGACAGCCGGAATGTGAAGAGTTCGTGCCATCGATCGTTGCACATTTCCTATCCGAACGCCGCCGATCGAGAACGTGCCCGCAAACTCGGCGTAGCGCCAGGCGGGGACATCTCGATCCACGGCCTGCCGAACGGCGAGGGCTACATCGGTGCCGCACATCGCGCGCATGACTGGACTTACGGCTGCATTGCCGTCACCGACGAAGAGATAGAAGAGATCTGGAAATTGGTGGACAACGGCACGCCGACAGAAATTCGCCCGTAAGCCCCCGGGGTGCTGGGTGCCCCACTTCTCCCCGGTTTTGGGAGAAGTGGGGACTTCCCGTCGATCTTACTGCACCGTCAGCAGCGTCGACCCCGTAATTCCTCCGGAGTTTGCACCGATGCTGCTGGTTCCCGCGGCAACGCACTTCGCAAGACCCGCCACACTCGGCGCATTGGCAACCGTCGCAACAGTCGCGTGAGACGAACTCCAGTGCGCATTCAGCGTGATGTCCTGAGTTGTGCTGTCGCTGAACGTTCCGGTTGCGGTGAATTGCTGCGTTGTTCCAGCGGTTGCCGTTGGAGCTACAGGTGTGATAGCCAAAGACACCAGCGTTCCGGTTCCGACGGTCAAAGCCGTCGTTCCGCTGACACCCGATGTCGAGGCCGTGATCGTGACCGAGCCACCCTTTTTGCCGTGAGCGATACCACTGCCGCGCATAGAGGCGATGTTTGGTTTCGAGGATTTCCACGACACGACGCTCAGGTTCGTCGCCACACTGCCGTCACTGAAGGTTCCAGTCGCGGTCAGCTTAATGGACGTTCCTTTCGCAATTCGAGGATTGGCCGGCGTGATGGCAATCGAAACCAAATGCGCAGTTGAAACCGTCAGCGCGGCCGATCCACTTACCGAACCATACGTTGCGGTGATCGTCGTGCTTCCAGTTGCGACACTCGAAGCGAAACCTTGTCCGTTGATTGTCGCCGCCGCCGGATTCGATGAAGTCCAGACCACAACCGCCGTCACGTCTTGAGTTGACGAATCACTGAAAGACCCGGTGGCGGTGAATTGTTTTGTCGTGCTCACGGCCATGCTCGAGTTCCCAGGCGTGACCGCAATTGAGACCAGGCTCGCAGCAGAAACAGTCAGAGTAGCCGTACCACTGACCGATCCCGAAGTTGCGGTGATTGTCACTTGGCCCGTACCAACACCCGTTGCAAAACCATTGACGTCAATCGTCGCCGTGGAAGTTGCCGAAGAACTCCATGCGACCGAAGTCAGCAGCTGTGTGCTTCCATCATCGAAGCTGCCGATGGCGCTGAACTGCTGGCTGGTTCCCGCCGCAATGGTTTGAACTGCGGGGCTGACGGAGATCGAAGTCAGGCTCGCTTGCACAACAGTCAGAGTTGAAGTGTCGCTCAACCCGCCAACAGCAGCGCTTATCGTAGTCTGGCCGGCCGCGACCGTCGATGCCACGCCGGCGCTGGTGATCGTAGCCACCGACGGCGAAGACGAAGTCCAGGTCACGCCCGAGGTCAGGTCAGCTGTGCTGCCGTCGCTGTAAGTTGCGGTTGCCACATACTGCTGGTTAACGCCGATTCCCAATGTGAGCCCGACGGGCGTTACTGTGATGGACGCAATGGTCGGCGCGGAAACTGTCAAAGAAGTCGATCCGGAAACTCCGCCCAACGAAGCGGAGATGGTAGTCGGCCCCGCCGCGACTCCCGTGACCAGCCCCAATGCGCTTACGGTTGCGACGCCTGTGGAAGAAGAGTTCCAGGTCACCAGCGCAGTTAAATCTGCGCTGCTGCCATCACTGTAGTTTCCCGTAGCAGTGAACTGCTGCGTGGTGTGCAGCGGCATCGACGAAGCCGCAGGAGTGACCGCAATCGAGCTGAGATTGAGCGCGGCGCTGCTTACTGTCAGTGTCGCCGTTGATTCCAGGTTCCCCGACTGGGCGGTGATGGTCACTTTGCCCGGGGCTGAGCCATTCGCCATGCCACCATTCGAAACGCTGGCAATCGTTGAATCCGATGAGCTCCACTGGACTGTGCCGGTGACGTCCTTCGTTGTTCCATCCGACATGTGCGCTGCCGCGGTGAACTGTTGTCCCGCGCCTGCGGCTATGGATATGGAGACTGGTGCGACCTGAATCGAAGCGACGGTCGCCTGGTTCGAGGAAGAAGACGATTGCGATCCTCCCCCACCCCCGCAACCACTCAGAGTTACCGCAATCACACACAGGGCTGCGTACAGAGCTTTCCTCATACAAAGTCTCCAATCGAAGGTTCAGTTTTTGGGGATGTACGTCTGGGGAGTTACTGAAGCCATCTTAGCTTGATTCGTTTCGGGACGGTATCAAATACGGAAAATCCTTTATTACCGAGGTAATTCAAAGGCGTTACCAGTGGGCCGTGCTATCGTTTGCCTTTCTTCAGCGTCCCTATTCCTGGAGAGAACAATGTCCTCAAACTTGTGCTTTGTGGTCTTCAGCGCGTTGATAATCACGGCTTCGGTGGCGCTTTCACAACAAAAGGCTTCGCAAGCTCCCTGCAGCGCGCCAGAACACCATGAATTCGATTTCTGGGTGGGTGAATGGGACCTGACCTGGCCGGGAAAAACTCAGGCCGAAGTCGGACAGGGATCGAACAGTATTCGGCGCGTGCTTGATAACTGCGTTATTGAGGAGAACTTCTCCGGTGGCGAGTCGATGGCACTCCGCGGCATGAGCGTATCTACATTCGACGCTCGCGCGGGAAAGTGGAAACAGACTTGGGTGGACAGTGAAGGCGGGTACTTGGACTTTGTTGGTGAATTCTCAAATGACCAGATGGTACTTGCACGCGAGTGGACGCGCCCAGATGGCACCAAGATTCAACAGAGGATGGTCTGGAAAAACATTAGCAAGCAAGAGTTAGATTGGAGTTGGGAACGGTCGGTCGACGGCGGTAAGACGTGGGAAGTCTTATGGCCGATTCACTATAAGCGCAAAGCGTGACCCCTATTGTGCTTGACCACCCGCTGCAGCGCATGATCAGCGTCGAGGAAAGAGAAACTCATGCGCTTTCATATCCACGCGCCGGCCTCTGAATCGCACTCCTTCCCCTTCCAGCCGTAGGCGCTGCTCGATTCCCGAATCTCCGCGGAGCTTGATTTCACCACCTGCTCCAAGCACTCGCTGCCAAGGCAGACCGAAGGAGCGGTGCAACACTCGCGCTACTTGGCGTGACCGACCGGGCAAACCTGCCGCACGGGCAACGGCCCCATACGTAGACACCTTGCCGTATGGGATTTTCTGAATGGCCGCGCGAATGCGTCCTTCGGGCGAAATCCGGGTCGTCTTGGTATTGGGCTTACGCTGCGGCGCCCGGGCGGAACGACTGGACCGCTGCTTCCTCGCTGTCATAAACCTCGAACACGGTAAGCAGTTTTGTGATCTGTAACAGGTCGCCTACACGCTGGGTGAGCCGGGCCAGTTTGACCGCTCCGCCCGCATTGCCCGCCGTGATGTAAAGCGAAACCAGAGTTCCAAGGCCGCCGCTATCGATGTACGTGACATCGGCGAGATTCAGCACCATACGGCTGCCTTTTTGAATTAAAGTCCGGACGCGGTCGCGCAGTTCTGCGGTTTCTTCGCCAAAAACAATTCGTCCCGCACAATCAGCGACTATGATCCCGTCGTCAAGCGTGCGAACGTTGATCTTCAATTGCATGGAAATCCCCCTCAGTAATGACACACAAGCCTATCCCTACATAGCGAGATTCGCAACCAAAGCTCGCCACGTGGCTCACGTATAATCACACCATCTTCTCGTCATGAGCTACCAGGTCCTCGCGCGAAAATATCGTCCTCAAAAATTTTCAGAAGTGATTGGGCAAGAGCACGTCACCCGCACACTGAAGAACGCGATTGAGCAGGGGAGGATCGCGCACGGCTACATTTTCAGCGGGCATCGCGGGATCGGCAAGACTACCGTTGCCAGAATTCTTGCCATGGCCCTGAACTGCCGGTCATCGGACAAACCAGTGTCCGAGCCATGTGGGGTCTGCGATTCCTGCACCGAAATCCGCGCCGGTAATTCAGTCGACGTGATTGAAATTGACGCTGCGACCAACCGTGGCATTGACGAAATTCGCGAACTCCGCGAGGCGGCGCGTTATCGTCCGGCCCGCGACCGCTTCAAGATTTACATTCTCGACGAAGCGCATCAGATTACAGATGCTGCATTTAACGCCCTGCTAAAGACCTTGGAAGAGCCTCCCGGACATATCGTCTTCATGCTCGCGACTACCCAGCCTGAGGACATTCCACAGACCATCCGTTCGCGCTGCCAGCACTTCAGCTTTCGTGCCGTAAAGTTCGACCAGATCGTTGCCCAGCTGAAAGACCTCTGTTCGCGCGAGAACATTGCCGCCGATGAAGAGGCTTTAGCCATGCTTGCCGAAGCCGGGGATGGCTCGATGCGCGACGCCCTTTCGATCCTTGATCAGGCGATCGCATCGAGCGAAGGCCGGTTGACCGCCGAGGCCGTGAGGCAGTTGATCGGAATTGCGCCTTCCGGAGTTCTCGAAGAAATCATGGGCGCGGTGGCGCGGAGTTCTAGCGAAGACATTTTGCGCATCGTCGACCGCCTTCTAACCGAGGGGCAGAATCCAGTCCATTTTGCCCGCCAGCTAGTGCGCTTCTTACGGAATGCCATTGTCGCCAAGGTTGCTGGCGCTGACTCGCCGCTGCTGCAGATTTCTGCCGACGAGCGTGCCAGAGTTGGCCGCGCTGCCGAATCGTTCAGCGAAGAAGACCTCGCGCGATTTCTCCAAATCATGCTGCGCACGCATGCGGAGCTTGGCTATCGGCAGGAGCTGCGATTTCATCTTGAACTCGGATTATTGAAACTTGCCCACGCACAACGCCTGCTTCCGCTCGAACAGCTGCTAAGTGGGGCTGAACCTGCGCACCAGGCACAGGCCGGCTCCAGACCTTCTGCTCCCGCCGAGGCGAAGAGGCCCGTCCCGCCCCGATCTTTCGTTTCACCGTTCGCGGCGGATGCTGCCAGAAAAGGCGTGCCACGCTCGGAAGCCTCAGGCGAAGAGGTCGCCATGATGCCTCCTCGCCAGGCTCCAGCGGCTATAACTCCCACAAGCGTGATCATGGGAGCTGCGGCTCCTGCCGTTGCGCCGGAACCCAACTTCGAGGCCAAGCCCCCGGTTGATTCAACCGTGGTGCGCGACGCGATTCTCAAAACGCTTTCATCCGCGGAGCAGACCGTTCTCACCTCGATGCTGGAAAGCGGCGAGTGGCAACTCGTGGGCAACGAAATCATCGTAAAGGTTGCGTCTTCTGCTGCGCTCATCGATATGTCGGTGAGCACCGACGCCAAGCGCCTGATAATTGCCGCCGCCAGCGGGATTCTTGGCCGTCCTGCCCGGCTGCAAATCTTGCCGGGCGGGAACGCCCAGTCGGTTCAGGCAAAAGCGTCAGCACCGAATGGAAGCGGGCGCGGGCGGGCCGAACAGGAGCCGGTCGTACAACGGATGAGAGAAAAATTCGGCGCCGAAATTCGCACCATCATCGATTATCGAAAGAATAAGTAATTCGGACTTCTTATGAGTGGATTCAACATTCAGGAGCTGATGTCGCAGGCGAAAAAGCAGTACGAAGTCCTGCAAAAGAAAATGCAGGAGACGGTCGTCGAAGGTTCATCAGGCGGCGGCACGGTCACTGTAAAAATGGATGGGCGCAAGCAGGTGCTCAGCGTGAAGATTGATCCGGAAGCGACCAAATCTGGCGATCTGGAAATGCTGCAGGATCTCATCACCGCCGCCTTTAACAGCGCCGGCAAGAAGGTGGATGACACAATGCAGTCCGCGATGGGTGGAATGCTGGGAGGACTTCCCGGTATCGGGTGATCGGGCCATCGGGTGATCTGAGAACCGAACGATGGAAAGCAGACAAGAAGAACTCCGGGCCAGAACGAAGAAATTTGCGCTTCGAATCATACGATTGTTTCAAAACTCCCCCGAACTCCGGAAGCACAGATTCTTGGAAAACAGTTGCTTCGATCAGGGACTTCGGTTGGAGCAAACTATCGCGCGGCCGGCCGCGCCAGGTCAGGAGCGGAGTTTTCGGCGAAGATTGGAATAGTATTGGAAGAACCCGATGAAACGGTTTTCTGTTGAGTGTCTGATCGAGGCTGGTATCGTGAAGCCGGAGCTTCTTTGCGATCTTATGACGGAAGCTAACGAACTGGTTGCCATTTTTGCAGCCTCATATAGAACGGCAAAAAGGTGAGGGGATTTCAGATGACCCGATGACCCGATCACCAGATCGCCCGATTTCTTTATGTCTCGCTTTGCCGAACCCATAGCCCGTCTCATCGACGAGCTCAAGAAACTTCCCGGCGTCGGAAGCAAGTCCGCACAGCGGCTCGCATTTCACATCCTGCGATCCAGTGAAGACGATGCCAGCGCGCTTGCCAATGCGATTCACGACGTTAAGGCCAGTCTGCGCCTCTGCTCCATCTGCAATAACATCACCGACGTTGATCCCTGCGTTTATTGCGCAAGCCCTACCCGAAATCAGCACCTGATTTGCGTTGTGGAAGAGCCAACCAATATTGCTGCAGTAGAAAAGACTCGTCACTACAACGGCGTCTATCACGTGCTCCACGGCGCTATTTCCCCCATTCACGGCGTGGGTCCGGAGCAATTGCGAATTTCGAATCTCATGAAACGGGTGCAAGACGGGGGCGCGGAGGAAATTATTCTCGCAACCAATCCCACGGTTGAAGGCGAGGCAACGGCTACCTATCTCTATGGCCAACTGCGCCGCGCCGGTTTGAAAGTCAGCCGTATCGCCACCGGCATTCCCGCCGGCAGCGACATCGAATACGCCGATGAAATCACTATGCTCAAAGCTATAGAAGGACGCCGCGAACTCTAGCCCGTACCTTAAGTCCTTCGCCTTAGATCTTTTCTAAGTTGTTATACCTATTACCACTTACGTATTACATACCATGTACTTCCGATTGCGCTCTTGGGTGCGAATTTGCTTTGTGGCTTGCAAGCAACCATCCTAGAATCCCTCCAACTTGCTGCGCGCGCCGCAGTTGCTTGCCAATAAATTACCTGGAGAAGTTGGGATGCATTTTGGCCTTCTACTTACATTCGTGTGTCTTTGCTTGTTTGCAGCACCCGCGTTTTCCATTGTGAACGTTTCCTCGCCAACCAACGGAAATACTTCAACCTCACCTGTGCACTTTGTCGCCACCGGAAGTTCACCGGCGTGTTCGAAGGGCGTAGCTGCAATGGGGATCTATACCACCCCTGGCGTCCTGGCGTACACAGTCAAGGGATCGAAGCTCGACACTTTCCTCACCATGAATTCGGGCACTTACAACGTAACCGTGAAGCAGTGGGACAACTGTGGGTGGGCTACCGGTACTAAGGTTGCCCTCACGGTCAGTGGTTCAACTGGCAAAACATATGTTTTTTCCGATCTACAGAGCAAGACTGGCTGGACTGGTTATGCCTTGCTGCCTCCGATGTATCCACTTTGCGGTAAGTGCAAATCAACCGGCCCGGAGATGAAGTGGTCCTGGACTCAGAACCTCGGCTCCCCTGCCCCCACTATGGACGGCAAAACCACCAAAAGCCATTATGGCGGCGGGACGGTGCAGTGGTCGGACGCGTTCTGGAACATTCACCTGATCGGCAGCGTGTCCTCGCAGGGCATTAAGGACACAAGTAAGATCATCGTCCCAAACCTTCATGATTTCACTTATGACGTTTACTTCTGGGTAGGCAACATCAACAACTCGCAGGCGCTCGAGTTTGACATTAATCAGTTCGTCGGCGGCAAGTCTTATATATGGGGTCACGAGTGCCGGGTTCTTGGCGGTTATGAGTGGGACACCTGGAACAATCAGAAGAAACACTGGGTCCCAAGTGGCATCCCATGTCACCCAGTTAGCAATGCCTGGAACCACCTGACCCTTCACGTACAGCGCACGTCCGGTGGCAAACTTCTCTTCCACACAATTGCGCTGAATGGCAAGACTGCAATTCTTGATCGCTACGACTCACCCACAAGCACGAACTGGCACGGCGTTACCATCAATTACCAGATCGATGGCAATAAGCAGATCACGCCTTACAGCGTTTACATCGACAAGCTGACATTTACCGCCAAGTAGTCCTCCCTCGATGAAGGGCACGCCTGCAAAGAGCGTGCCCTTTGCGTTCCTGGGCATCAGCCTGCCTGCTGTTTGCCATCCAAGGCTATAATTGGCGGAAGGTGGTCAGTGAGCCCGCGCCGAATCCTCGTTTTCCTCGCAACCTGTGCTCTGGCTGTTCCCGCATTCAGTGACAGTAAGAGTTCCTCGGGACTGACCGAGCAGCACAGGATGGAACTCATCCGCAGCTTCAGTTCCGATCTCGTCTACATTCGCACCCAATTTCCCATGGGTAAGGTGGGCCTCACAATCAAAGACGGCAAAATCTCACCTGGCGCGGACGACCTGAGTAAATTGCTTGCCTTGTGGGGGCCCTCAGTTAAGCCAGGCGATCGAGCGATCATCACCTTGTTTCAAATGAAAGGTGATCGCATGCACTTTGAGATCAACGGCGGTCCGGTGAAGAAAAAGAAATGGTATCAGCGTATCGAAGTCGGCGCCGGCGGAGGCGTGATGACGCCGGGCGGCACGCCGAACGACCCCATCAACAACCCGCGCGGATCGTACGTTGACCTGGTCTTTGACCATCACGTTCCGGACCTCACCGTGGAACAGGTCAAGCAGATGCTGTGGCCGGTCTTCGATTTCGATTCAAAGTCACCGCTCGAAGCCTATTTGGAATCCGTCCCGCCGAAGGTGAAAGATGCAATCAAGGCACATCATGTTCTGGTGGGAATGAATCGGGAAATGGTGATTTATGCCAAGGGGCGGCCGCAGAAGAAGACCCGCGAGAAGGACGCTGATGTCGAATATGAAGACTGGATCTACGGCGAACCGCCACAGGATGTTGACTTCATTCGTATCGTTGGCGATGAAGTCATTCGCACCGAAACCATGAAAGTTGATGGCCAGAAGGTCGTCCAAACCGAAAAACAAATCGATCTTGGCGGCCCCACCGTCGCGAAGGCAGCGCAAAAAGAAAAGCCCGCCAATGCTCCCACTCTGAGGCGGCCAGGCGAAGAAGATCCCAATGCCGGTCCGGCTTCTGCGCCTCGCAGGCCGGTCGATGCCGACCCGCCATCTCAGCCTCCCCGGTTCCACGCTAGTGAGCCATGAGCGGCGAGCTGCGAGCCTGCAACCGCGTGCTCACCAAACAACCGCTCAAGTT
>Ga0075425_100000546_pt1 | contig 35488 bp, 33 predicted proteins | sample SoiMethybrSBSTD4_FD_75300 | JGI IMG/M metagenome (GOLD analysis project Ga0075425, IMG submission 75300) | Bulk soil microbial communities from a Populus tree surrounding site in Tennessee, USA - Soil MetaG P. TD hybrid SBSTD4 | ecosystem: Environmental > Terrestrial > Soil > Tree plantation... | reverse complement strand
ATGGCGCTGGCCACCACCTCGGCGCCCAAGGACAAGGTGCCGGCGGCGATCGGCATGGTCCAGTCGGCCCAGCTCTTGAGCGTCGCGGTCGGGCCCGCCATCGGCGGCTACGTCGCCTCGCACTTCGGCATCCGCTACGCGTTCTTCGCGACGGCCGGCCTCTGCGGACTGGCCCTCATCGGGCTGATCGTGCTGTTCCAGGAGGTCTCGCCCGGCGCGGGCAATCTACGGCAGCCGGCGGCCAGGATGCCGCTCGGCGACGTCTTCAAGTTCCCCCACTTCGCGGTGGTGATGGCGCTGCTCTTCGTCGCGCAGTTCATCGATCGCGGGCTCGCGCTGCTGATCCCGCTGCAGGTCGCGCACCTGCCGGGCATCGAGAAGATCGCGGCCACCTCCGGCGCGATCGTCTCGATCGGCGCGATCGCCGCCACGACCTCGGCCAACGTCGCCGCGCGGCTCGCCCGCGAAATCCCCGCGGCGCGCATCCTGCTGATCGGCTTGCTGCTCGGCGGGCCACTCTGTGCCGCGATGGCGCTGCCGCGCGGCTGGCCGATGCTGCTCGTGCTGCGCTTGCTGACCGGGCTCTGCCTGGGCGCCGCGATCACGCTGACGTATTCGCTTGGCGCGCAGATCGTGCCCGCCGAGCATCGCGGCGCGGCGTTCGGCTGGCTGGGGCTAGGCCTTCAGATCGGCACCGCGGCGAGCCCGCTCGCGAGCGGCGCGATCGCCGCCGCCAGCATCCCCGGCGCGTTCCTGTTCGACGGCGCGCTCGCCTGGGTCGCCGTAGCCCTGCTGCTCTTCGGCGCCCGCGGCCTACGCCGCAAAGTCACCTAGACCGCGCACGTTCTCTCGCGCTTGTAAGAGCCTGCAAGCCACTGCGCCCCGGCCGAGCCGGGGCGCTGTCCCGCGCTTGGGGGGTGTGGGAGGCCATTTCAGGGCCCCCCACTCTAATAATTCGGCCGGCGCTTCTCGCGAAAGGCCGCCACGCCTTCCTGGAAGTACGCGCTCGCTCGCACGCGGTCGCCGAGCTCCTGCTCGAGCGCCTCGCGGGAGAGCGCGTGGTCGGCGATCGTCGAGCTGATCTGGCGCTTGACGGCCTGCACGGCCGCGGGGCTGTTGGCGGCGATTGTCTCGGCGGTCTCGAGCGCCCAGGCCATGAGACCGTCGGCCGGAACGATCCGGTTGACCAGCCCGAGCCGCGCGGCCTCGGTCGAATCGATGAGCCGGCCGGTCAGCAGCAGATCCATGGCGTGGACATAACCGATCTGCTGGACGAGCTTCACGGTCGCGCCGCCGAAGGGGTAGATCGACCACTTCACCTCGGGCAGCCCGAAGCGCGCGTGTGGCGCCGCGGCGCGCACGTCGGTCGACAGCAGGAGCTCGACGCCGCCACCGACGCAGTCACCGTTGACGGCCGCGACGATCGGCTTGGAGAACACGTGATGCTTGAGCAGCGCGTGGCTCACCACCCGCGCGGTCTCGGGCGCGGCGGAGAGATCGCCCGCCATGTCGGCGCCGGCGCAGAACGCGCGGGTCCCGGCGCCGGTTAGCACGATGCAACGGCAGCTTCCGCGGTCGAGCTCGTCCCACAGGCGCGCCAGGTCGGCCATCATCTGGCGCGACATCGCGTTGAGCCGGGGCTGGTTGTCGATGGTAAGCACCACGACGTGTCGGCCGTGCTCGCGAACCTGGATCTCCATCGTCAGTCGTCCGGCAATCGGGTCATCGCCGCGCGCCGTCAGTCGCCACGGAGCCCGGGGACGACGACGATCTTGCCGTACGCGCGGCGGTCGGTCAGCAGGCGGATGGCCTCGACGCTCTTCTCGAGCGGCAGGCGATGCGAGATGCACGGCTTGAGCTTGCCCTCTTCGTACCAGCCGAGCAGCTCCTCGACCGATCGGCGGAGCTTGTCGGGCGCGTACCAGCGGAAGTAGCGCAGCGAGGTGCCGAGCGCGGCGCGATTCTTGACGAGCAGCCGGTTCGCCGGGATCTGCTGCACGCCACCCACGAAGCCGACGATCAGGATGCGGCCGCCCCAGCCGAGCGCCGAGAGTGCGGCGTCGAAGAGATCGCCGCCGACCGGATCGAAGCAGACGTCGGCACCCTTGCCGTCGGTCAGCGCCATCACGCGGTCGGTGAGCTTCTCGGTCGAGTAATTGACGAGGTCGTCCGCGCCGCGCTCGCGGGCCACCGCCAGCTTCTCGGCGGTGCTGGCCGCCGCGATCACGCGCGCCCCCATCGCCTTGCCGATCTCCACCGCGGTGAGTCCGACACCGCCGGCCGCGCCCAGCACCAGCATGGTCTCGCCGGGCTCGAGATGGCCTTGCCAGCGGATCGCGACGTGGCTCGAGATGTAGGCGACGGGAAACGCACCGGCCTCCTCGAAGCTCATGACGGCCGGAATTGGGAACGTCTCGGCCTCGGGCGCCACCGCCATCTCGGCGAGGCCGCCATAGGCGAGGATCGCCATCACCCGGTCGCCGGGCTTGAGCCGGGTGACCTGCTGGCCGCACGCGGCCACGACGCCGGCGGTCTCGAGCCCGGGGCTGAACGGAAGATCCGGCTTCGTCTGATAGCGTCCGGCCACCATCAGCGAGTCCGCGTAGTTCACCGCGGTCGCCTTCACGGCGATCGCGACCTCGTTCGGGCCCGGCGTCGGGGCGGCGACCTCCTCGACTTTGAGAGTGTCCACCTCGCCCCACGCGCGACAGATCACGGCTCTCATGGTCTGGCCCCTACGGCGTCGACGCGTTGTACTGCGGCGGGCGGCGCGCCTTCGTCGCCTGCTCGAACGCGTACGCGAGCTTGATCAAGGTGGGTTCGCTCCAGGCGCGTCCCATGAACGTGATCCCGATCGGCAATCCCTGCACGCCGCCGGCCGGTACGCTGACGAGCGGATAGCCGACCAGGGCGGCGCTCTTGGCGCTGCTGCCGCGGAACTGATCGCCGTTCACGAGGTCGACCGGCCACGCCGGCGTCGTCGTGGGGGCGATGAGCGCGTCGAGGCTCTGCTCGTCCATGACGGCGTCGAAGCCTTCCTTTCCGGCCAGGCGGCGGCACTTCTCGAGCGCTTCGAGATACTCCGCCTCGGTCAGGTCGCCCTTGGCCTGCGCGCGCTCGAGCAGCTCCTGGCCGAAGTACGGCAGGTTCTCGCGGGTGTTGCGCTTGTTGAATTGAATGACATCGTCGAGCGTCCGGACCTGCGCGCCGGGCGCCACGCTGGCCAGATACGCGTTCACGCCGGCCTTGAACTCGTAGAGCAGCACGGTGATCTCGGCGGCGTTGAGCGTGGGACGGTCGAAGTTCGGAATCTTGATCGGATCGACGATCGTCGCGCCACCGTTGCGGAGCGCGTCGATCGCCTGGTTGACGACGGCGTCGGCCTTCGGGCTGTAGCCGAAGTAGCCGTCGCGCGGCACGCCGATGCGCGCGCCGCGCAGCCCGTTGAGCTCGAGATACTTCCCATAGTCGGTCTGCGCCTTGCCCGCGCTCGCCTGCGTAGCCGGATCGCGCGCGTCGACGCCGACGAGCGCGCCGAGCACGGCCGCCGCGTCCGCCACCGTACGTCCGAACGGCCCCACGGTGTCCTGCGTGGCCGAGATCGGGATCACGCCCGCGCGGCTCGTGAGCCCCACCGTCGGCTTGATGCCCACCACGCCGTTGACGCCGGCGGGACAGACGATCGACCCGTCAGTCTCGGTCCCGATCGACGCCGTGACCAGGTTCGCCGCCACCGCGATGGCCGAGCCCGAGCTCGACCCGCACGGCGTGCGGTTGAGCGCGTACGGGTTGCGCGCCTGGCCACTGCGCGAGCTCCAGCCGCTCGAGCTCGGCGTCGACTTGAAGTACGCCCACTCGCTCATCGAGGCTTTGCCGAGAATGACCGCGCCCGCCTGCCGGAGCCTGTGCGCGATGGTCGAGTCCTCGCGCGGCCGCGCGCCGACCAGCGCCAGCGCGCCGGCCGTCGTTTCCATCTTGTCGGCGGTGGCGATGTTGTCCTTCAGCAAGATCGGTACACCGTGGAGCGGACCGCGCAAGCGTCCGGCCTTCCGCTCCTCGTCGAGGGTGCGCGCGATCGCGAGCGCGTCGGGGTTGATCTCCTGCACCGAGCGCAACGTGGGGCCGGTGCGGTCGATCGCCTGGATCCGCGCGAGATACATTTGCACCAGCGATTCGGCGTCGAGGCGCCGGGCGGCCATCGCCGCCTGGATCTCGGCGATGCTGATCTCCTCGACGTCGGTGATGGGGCCGGGCCCGCCGACGGTGGCGCAGGCCGACAGCAGCGGCGTGACGCTCAGCCCGGCGGCCAACCATCCGCCGGTCTTCAAGAAGTCCCTGCGCGTCGAGCCCGTGCCGTGGCGAGCCTCACCCATGCCGATCTCCCTTGGGTTCGTAAACGTGAGAAGCGCGGCCCCGATAATATCCATTCGACGGCGCGCAGTCACTTCTCCAGACGCATTCGCGCCGGACGCGCGGCCAGCCGCCGGGTTGGCCGTAAATTTGTCATCGGCCGGAAAGGACTGAGCCAGCCTGTCCAGTCCTCGACCACCGACCGGAAGTACTCGGTTTCCGCTAAGTCCACGAGAAATCGGAAATGGCGCCCTCGCGCGACCGCTGGCATTCGCCGTGCAGCCCTCAGAATCGAGAACGAACAACGAGATGTACGGGGCTGAAACCCAGATGGAGCGTCCCATGACACGATCGTTCGTCGCGACTCTCGGGGCCGTCCTGCTCGTCGCAGCGACGGGAGCCGCCGAGGCCCAATCGAAATCAGTAGCGCAGCCCGAGGTTGCGTCGGTTCCGTCACCGGGTGCGTTCGAGTCGCTCTCGCAGGGCAACAAGCGCATCGCGACCGCGCTCTTCGAGGCCCAGAACAGCTCGCCCAGCGGTGTCATGCCGATGACGCTCGAGCAGATCGCTCAGGAGCGGCGCAGCGGACGCAAGTGGGGCGATGTTTTCCAGGCGATGAAGTCGCAAGGTCTCATTCAGGCTGAGACGCTCGGTCAGGTCCTCGGCCGGTACGATCGCGCGCGCCACTCCAAGAGCTAGCGCGAGCTCGTCCCCGCGGCCGGCAAATCGCGCTCGACGACGAACGGCAGCGCCATCACCGCGAGCGCCATCAGCAGCACCTCAGTGTCGCCGAAGTTGTACTCGAAGAGCCCGGCCACCAGGAACGCGGCGATCGCCGCCATCGAGCCGAGCACCAGCGCCCGCGCCTCTTCGTCGGCGGGCGGAATGCGGCGGAGCACCCGCCACGCCGCGCCGAAGAATCCCACCCAGATCGCCAGCCACGCCGCGAGCCCCGGGAGCCCGCGCTCCACGACGATCTGAAGCGGCGTGTTGTGCAGATGACTGGTCGAGTGCCTGAGCGCCTCCGGCGAGGCGACGATCGGATAGATGTTCTTGACCTGCCCGGGCCCGATCCCGGTGAGCGGGTGCGCGATCGCCAGGCCGAGCCCCGCGTCGAGCATCGCGAGCCGATCGCGCGTCGTGTCGTCGGCCATGTCACCGACGCTCTTGAGGCGCTTCAGCAGCCCTGGCTCGACGACGAGCGCGGCCGCCAGGACGAGGACCAGCGCCGCCAGCACGAGCCAGCGACGACGAAGGCCGAGCGCGCAGCCCGCGACGCCGGCGGCGAAGCCGAGCCACGCGCCGCGTACCGAGGTGAGACCGAGGGCCAAGAGCCCGGCGAGCCACGCCGGCGGCGCCCAGATCGCCGAGCGGCCCACCTGCGGCAGGCGCGGCAAGGTGCTCACCAGCACGAGCGAAAGCACACCGGCCAGGGTCATGTAGATCGAGAAGAACCCGCGCGCTCGGCCGCACTTGCGCATGAGCAGGCGCACGGCCGCGTGACTCGTCTCGAGCGTGCCTTCAGCCGGGCAGAAGCTCACCTGCACGATCGACAGGACCGCCACGATCGCCACCGCGATCAGGAGCCCGTTCGCGAACCTGACGGCCGCGCGGGTGTCCGGCAGCGCGTGCAGCACGACGTAGAACGCCCCGAGCGTCAAGAGGCCTCGCGAGGCCATGAAGCTCTCGGCCGGGCGCGCGGAAACGAGCACCGTGGCCAGGGTCCACATCGCGAACGCGAGCATCGGCCCGAGGAGCGGCCAGCTGGCGCGCGGGCGTGCTGCCGGCGGGCCCAGGATCAGCAGGAACGCGAGGACGACGAGCGTCGCCTCCGAGAGCGTGATCGACGCGGCCAGACCGGCCGTGAGCGCGACCAGAAGCCAGCGGCGGGCGGCGCTCAATGCGCGTTGCGGTTGATGCGGAAGCCGTACCAGAGCGTCTGCAGGAGAATCTTCAGGTCGAAGCCGAGGGTCCAGCGCTCGATGTAGTACAGATCGCACTCGATCCGCCGCTCGATCGAGGTGTCCCCGCGCCAGCCGTTGATCTGCGCCCAGCCCGTGATCCCCGCCTTCACCTTGTGGCGGAGCATGTAGCCCGGCACCCGGCGCCTGAATTCCTCGACGAAGCTCGGACGCTCCGGCCGGGGTCCGACCAGGCTCATTTCGCCGTGCAGCACGTTGAGGAGCTGCGGCAGCTCGTCGAGGCTCGTGCGCCTCAAGAAGACGCCGAGCTTCGTCCGGCGCGGATCGTCCGGCCGCGCCCAGACCGGGCCCGTCTCGGCCTCGGCATTGATGCGCATCGTCCGGAACTTCAGCATCTTGAACCGCCGGCCGTCGACGCCCATGCGTTCCTGGCGATACAGGATCGGTCCGGGCGAGGTGAGCCTGAGCGCCACCGCGATCGCCAGCATGAATGGCGCGGCCGCCACCAGACCGAACGTGCCGAAGAGCAGGTCGAAGCCGCGCTTGAGCACACGATTCCAGCCGTAGAGCCGCGATTCGCGCAGGTGGATGAACGGGATCGTCTCGAACTCCTCGACACCGCCGCGCGCCGGGACCAGGCTGAAGACGTCTGGCACCAGGTGAATCGCGATCGGTTCGTCGCCGATGCCGCTCAGCACGCTGGTGAGCCGCGAGGCGTCGGCGTGCGGCAGCGCGATGAACACGATGTCGACCTGCTGGCGGTCGAGGACCGCGCGCACGTCCTCGATGCCGCCGAGCCAGCGCACGTTGTCGGGCACTTCCTTCTTGTCGCTCAGGAGCCCGAGCACGAAGATGCCGACGTCGCGCCGTCGGTTCAGGACACGCAACACCTCGGCGGCCGGCTCGCCCCCGCCGACGACGATCGCGTAACGCAGGTTGTAGCCGTGGCGGCGCGCGAAGCGCAGCGCCTCGCGCAGCGCCGCCCGGGCCAGGCTCACGGCGACGATCGACTGCGCCAGGAAGATCAGGATGACCAGGCGCGAATACTCGTAGCCGCGGAACAGGAAGGTCATGATCGAGACAAGGATCAGAGCTCCGAGCGCCGAGGCCTTGGCGACGTCGAACCACTCCGACACGCGCGAGCCAAGGCGGTTGGGGCGATAGAGGTCGAACGTGCGAAACGCGATGCCCCAGACGATCAGGATCGGCAGAAGCTGCAGCGCGTAGTCCCGGAACGGCGGGATGTCCGTCGCCGCCATCACGTGAACCCGCGGCATCAGGTAGAACCGGATCCCGTATGCGGACAGCCAGCAGGCCGCGATCAAGCCGAGGTCGCCGGCGAGCGCCAGGTTCTCGACCAGACGCGAGTGTGCCTTCAGCACGCGGGCCTCGCGCGGAATTCGCGCCAGCGCGCGGCGATGTACTCGCCGAGCTTCTGCTTGAACACCGGCCGGTCGAAGGCTTCGGCACGGGCGCGCAACGCCTTGGGATCGAACCGCTCCTGGGCACGCTCGAACCGCGCGATCGCGTCTACCAGTGCCTCGACCGTCTGCTCCTGGAAGAACACCGCGGTCGGGGCCGCGTCGCGCGCGTCGAGGCCGATCATGGTCTCGAGCGCGCCGCCACGCGCCAGCGCGATCGTCGGACGGCCGGCCGCGGCCGCTTCCAGCGGCGTGATGCCGAAGTCCTCGACCGCGGGGAACAGGAGGGCGCGACAGCGGGCGTAGAGCCGCGCGATCTCGGCATCCGGCCGCCAGCCGAGGAAGCTCACCGTCGGCCCGGCTTGCGCGCGCAGCCGCGACTCCTCCGGGCCGGAGCCGACGACCACGAGGCGGCGGCCGAGCCGGTTGGCCGCGGCCACGGCGAGATCGATCCGCTTGTACGGCACGAGCGCGCTGACGATCAGATAGTAGTCGTCGGGCGCCTCCGCGATCTCGAAGCGCTGCGCGTCGACCGGCGGATAGATCACGTCGGCGGGGCGGTCGTAGGCGCGGCCGATGCGATCGGCAATGTGGCGCGAGATCGCGACGAATCGATGCACGTCGCCGGTCTTGGCATCCCAGCGCCGCAGCGCGCTTGCGATGGGCGGCCCGAGCACCCGGGCGGCCAGCCCCCGACCGCGCCCGAAGTAATCTTCAGAGAGGTCCCAGACGTAGCGCATCGGAGAAAAGCAATAGCACAGATGCAAGGCACCCGGCGGCACGCGCACGCCCTTGGCGACGCAGTGGCTCATCGAGACGATGACGTCGTAGCCGGCGAGGTCGAAGCGGCTGATCGCGGCAGGAAACACCGGCAGATAGGTCCGGTACCGCGCGGCCGCCCCCGGCAGGCGCTGTACGAACGAGGTGATGATGCGCCGTCGCTCGATCTGGGGCGTGACGGAACCGGGCACGTGAAGCAAGGTGAACAGCGGCGCGTCGGGAAACAGCTCGCAGAGCACCTCGAGGCAGCGTTCGCCGCCTCGCATCCCCGTCAGCCAGTCGTGGACCAGGGCGACTCGTCGAGCGCCCGGAACCAAGCCTGTTCCCGCTAGCGCGGGCGCGACCCGATTCGCCGGCGCCAGTACTCGAGCAGATCGGTGAGCGTCTGCTCGAGCGGGATCGTCGTGCGCCATCCCAGCGCGCTCTCGACCTTCTGCCGGGAGCCGCGCAGCACGGGCACGTCGGACGGGCGCAGGCGCGCGGGGTCCTGGCGGATCTCGATGTGCGGGAGCGTCGACTTGTCGATCAGGAAATTCAGGATGCGCTCGATCGACCACTCGCCGCCTGAGCAGAGGTTGTAGACCTCGCCCGGCGTGCCGCGCTCGAGCAAGAGCCAGTAGCCGCGCACGATGTCGCGCACGTCAGAGAAGTCGCGCGTGGGCTTGAGATCGCCGACGTACACCACCGGCTCGCGCAGTCCGGCTTCCATCTCGGTGATCTGCTTGGCGAAGTTCGATTCGGCGAAGGCGTCGCCGCGCCGCGGCCCGGTGTGGTTGAAGGCGCGCGAGCGCAGCACGTGCATCCCGTAGCTCCTGAAGTACTGCCAGCCCATCAGGTCCTGCGCCACCTTGCTCACGGCGTAGGGCGACAGCGGCCGCAGCGGGTTGCTCTCGCGGATCGGCAGCTCATCGGGCTCGACCAGGCCGTACTCTTCGCTCGACCCGATGACCAGGAAGCGCGCGTTGGAGCCGAGCTGGCGCATCGCCTCGAACAGGTTCATCTGGCTGACAACGTTCGTGTAGAACGTCTCGACCGGCGTCTGCCAGGAGGCGGCGACGAAGCTCTGCGCGGCCAGATGGATGATGTAGTCGGGACGCGCCTGCTCCAGGACCGTCCGGACCGAGAGCAGATCGCGCAGATCCGATTCGATGAGGGTTACCCGATCGCGCAGGTGCTCGATGTGCTCCATCTTGCTGCGCCAGCGCACCGACCCGAACACCTCGTCACCGCGACTCAACGCGTACTCGGCGAGGTGACTGCCCACGAAACCCGTGATACCCGTGATTAAAATTCGCATCCTGGCCATAGTACTACACCCCCTGCGGCGAGCGTTCCATACGCGTTGAGCCGCGCAGCGCGCGACGCCAACTCTCCGGCATGGCCAGCGCCGCGAGCGGCCGGAGCGCGAACACCGCGCACCACCACGGGTAGGCGTGGCGGCGTACCGCCCGCCAGCGCACCCTGGCCTCGGCCCGGAGCCGGTCGTCGTCGCGGACGGCCGAGACGCGCCCCGGAGCCAGGCGGCGGATCACGAGGGGCTCGGGCAGGTTCGCCAGCCGCGTGACGGACGCCAGGCGCATCCAAAGGTCGTAGTCCTGCGCGACCGGGAACGACGGATCGTAGCCCCCCGCTCGATCGAGCGCGGCGCGCCGCACGACCACGGAGGAGTGCACGAACGGGTTGGCCCGGATGAGCGCCCGCCTGAGGGCCGCGTCGTCCACGGGCGGCTGCACGACCGCCACCTCGCGGCCGGACAGGTCGACCTCGCGCGCTCCGGTCCCGAGGAGCCCGACGTCCGGATGCGCCTCCAGGAAGCGCGCCTGGCGCGCAAGCCGCTCCGGCACGGCCACGTCGTCCGCGTCGAGCCGCGCCAGCAGCGGTGCCCGCGCCAGCTCGAGCGCGCGGGTCAACGCGAGCGTGAGCCCCTGGCGCGCCCGGCGCTCGACGCGAAGACGCGGATCGCGAATCGAGGCCAGCACCTCGGGTGTGGCGTCGGTGGAGCCGTCGTCGATCACGATCAGCTCGAGATCGGCGAGAGTCTGCGTGAGCACGCTCGTCACCGCCTCGCGCACCCAGGGCGCGCCGTCGTGGACGGACATCAACACCGAGACCGCCGGAGCGCTCACCCGCGCCGCGTCGTCCCCGCTCGCTTGCGGAAGAGCAAGTTGAAATACGGCAGGCAGCGTGAGGGCGTGATGCGCGCCGCGCCGAGGACGGTCACGAGCGCGTCCAGGGCCGGGCCCAGCTTCAGCATGCGCGCGCCCGCGACCTTGGCGAAGAAGTGCGAGCCGTATCCGGCCGCCTCCGTCACGTCCTCGATGCCGCGCCATCCCGAGGACGGCAGGCACTCCTTGAGCGTCGCGTTGCGCCATCCCGTGCCGTCGGCCGTGAAGACGTCGTACGAGACGTCGCGGATCTTTCGGCGGAAGAGTCGCGCGTATCGATACGCGAGCCCCGAAGGCATCCACTGGATGCCCGGCAACCCGATCGAATGCGTTTCCATCGGGAACCAGCGGTTCGGCGTGTCGAGAATCGCGATGTGGCCACCGGGCGCGAGCACCCGGTAGTACTCGTCCACGATGGCGCGGCGATCCCTCGGCAGGTGCTCGACGATGCCGACCACCAGCACGAGATCGAAGGCGCCATCGCGCCACGGGAGCCGCCGCGTCTCGTCGTTGGAGAGCAGCAACACGTCGCGGAGCTTGTCGATCGGAAGCTCTTCGCGCTTGGCCTGGATGATGTCGATGAAGGCCGGGTCGGTATCGAAGGTATCGATCGTCGCGACTTCGGGCTGCTCGGCGAGATATTCGGTCATGTGGCCGAAGGAGCAGCCCACCTCGAGCACGGCCAGATCGCGGGCGCCGTGATCACGAAGCCAGCGAAAGAGCGGATCGAGATAGAGCGGCGCGCGCTGCTCCCTGAACGGGAAATAGAGCGGCGCGCGTGCCCCCTTGCGCTCGATGAGCATCTCGATCACGCGCTTGCTGTAGCGGGTCGGCTTGTACGTCCGCCCGTCCAGGGTCAGCACCCGACGGTCGCCGAGGTCCTCGATACTGTAATGCAGCCCGGCCATCCAACCGAGTATAGGGCGCCTGTCACGTTTTCCTGGCAACCACCAGCAGCATGTGGCCGAGCAGCCGGAGCGCGGGCTCCGTGTAGAGCAGACGGCGCGCGAGATTCAACGCACGGGCGCGCGGTCCCGAGCCGGTCGGCGGATGGGTGCCGCGACTGTTACCACTGTTCCCGGGGCCGGCGGGGGTCGGCGCCAGGCGACGCGCGAGGCGGCCGGGCAGCGCCTTGCGCAACAGGCGAGCCGGATCGTACGGGGCCGACGACAGCGGACTGAAACCGTGACGAGCCAGCGCCGCCCGGAGCTCACGTCGGGTGAACACGAACTGATAGAACTTTCCGCCCTGGCTCCTGACGGCCCAATTTCGTCGACGGAGCCACGGCGCCGCGAGCCGGCGGACGCCGTTCACGTACGGCACGGAGAGCACGAGGATCCCGCCGGGCGCCAGGGTCCGGCGCGCCTCGACAAGGATGGCGTCGGGCCCGCGCTCGTCGTGCTCGACGGCGCCGAGTGAGACATAGCCGGCCAGCGCGCCATCGCGAATCGCGAGCTCCTCCAGCTTCATCGCCGCCAGCGGCGCCGGCGCGAGGCGGCGGCACTTGACCAACGGCTCGACCACCTGATCGGCGCCGGCGACGCGCCAGCCGAGCTCGCGCAGCAGCAGCACGTACTGACCGGTGCCGCAGCCGGCTTCGAGGATCACGCCGCTCTTCGGCAGCGCTCGGGTAATGAGCGTCGTCAGCGGCGAGCGGCGCGCGATCGCCAGGAGCTCCTCGACCCCGTGATGTCCCCAGTGCTCGGACCAGAACTCCTGGCCCGACGACGGCCGGTACTCGGTCAGCACGGCAGGTTCGTCACTCCGGTCGCGCCACACTACGCAGGAGCTCGATCTCGCCGGCCACGAGGCGGTCGAGGTCGTAACGCCTGACGATCTCCGCGCGCGCCCGGTCGCCCAGCCGCCGCGACAGCTCGGGCTGCGCCAGGATCTGCTCGAGCCGGACCGCGAGCCCGCCGGCGTCGCCCGGCTCGAACAAGAGCCCGGTCTCGCCGTCGGCGAGGATCGCGCGGCTGCCGCCCACGTTCGAGGCGACGCACGGGACGCCGCAGCTCATCGCCTCGAGCAGCACCTTCGGATGACCCTCGGTCAGCGACGGCAGCACGAACACCCGGGCGCGCGTGTAGAGCTCGGCGAGCTCACGGTGATCGACGAATGGGGTGAGCGTGAGCGGCACCCCCAGCGCCTCCGCCCATGCCTCGAGCGCCCCGCGCTCAGGCCCCTCGCCCACCATCGTCACCGTAAGCTCGAAGCGGGCGAGCAGCTTGGCCGCCGCTTCCAGGAGCGTGCCGAGATCCTTTTCGGCGGAGAGGCGGCCGACGTAGAGCAGGATCGACCGCCCTCCAGGAGCGGGCGTGGGGTGAAAGCGCCGGGTGTCGACGCCATTGGGAATCAGGCGAATCTTCCCGCGGCCTCCCTGCGCGCTGGCGATCTCCGCCAGCTCTTGTGTGGGTACGATCACGGCCGAGGCGGCGCGTATGCCGAGGCGAGCGACGATGCGCCGCAGGAGCGCGCTCGACCGCGATCGGGCGAGGCGCTCGTAGTGGAAGCCGTACGTCGTGACGAACGGGATGCCCCAGCGGCGCCGCGCGATCAGCGCCGGGATCACGCCGGTGATCTGGAAGACACGGAACACCGAGCACTCGCGCATCGCGGCCGCGTGACGCCGGGTCATCACAAACGCGTACCACCAGGGATGCTCGGGCCCGCCCGGGAGCAGGCGCACGCACGAGAGCAGCTCGTGGTCGCCCGTGAACGACGAGAGCGACTCGTCGAGATAGCTGAAGTAGCGGACGTCCCCGAACGCGCGCGCGTACGGCGTGAGGTAGCCATCGATCAGCCGCGAGTGCTGGCCGGTCTGGGCGAGCTCGCCGAGCCCGCCCCGGATCGCCGGCAGGAGCCCGACGATCATGGCCGGCTCTTCACCGCCCGCGCCCGGAAGCCCGTGCTGTCGCCGGGGCTTCGCAGCGCCGCCTCGCGCCGCCAGCGGCTCAGCCGATCGTAGACCGCCAGCGACACGCCGCCGAGCGCGTCGATCGCGCCGGCCCAGGGCGTGTCGTGCACGACGGGCTCGAGCTCGCCCTCGACCTCGAAGCCCCCGGCCCGGAGCTCGGCGACGAACTCGTCGCGCGTGTACTCGATCTTGTGGTCGGGATCGGAGTACGCGAAGAGACCGGCGGCGCGCAGCGTCCGCCGCCAGCGCGTGTCGCGATTCGGCGCCGAGACGAGCAGCCGGCCGTCGTCCTTCAGCACGCGGTGGATCTCACGCAGCACCGCCACGCGCGGATGGATGTGCTCGATGACGTCGAGGAACAGCACGGCGTCGAACGTCCGCGGCCGGAACGGAAACGGCGCGGTGACGTCCTGGGCGAAGAGCGCCGCGTTGGCGACGCCGGCTTCCTTCGCCATGCGCGCGCCGACCGCCAGGTGGCGCGGGTCGTAGTCCATCCCGGCGATCGCCCGGCAGTGCCGCGCGGCCCGCACGAGATGGGCGCCGTTGCCGCAACCCACGTCGAGCACGCGATCGTCAGCCGAGAGATGCGGCAGGTACCAGTCGTGCCAGGGATGATCGACCAGATGCTTGGGATGGATCGCATAGCCGCGCTTGCCGGTCAGCCGCACCAGCCGGACGCCGACGGCCTTGCCGCGCCGGTTGACGACGTCGATGCCGCGCACGACCAGGCGCCCGAGCGGCGTCATCCACGCCTCGGCGCCGCGCGGTGTCGCCACGCCTCGAGCGTGGTCTCGTAGACGCGCCGGGTGCCGTCGACACAGCGCTCCCACCTGAAGCGCTCGTCGATGCGCGCGGCGTTCGCCTGGCCGAATTTGCGGCGTAGCGCCGCGTCGCCCAGCAGCAGACGCAAACGCTCGGCGAATCGCGCCTGATCGGTCGGATCGGAGACGAAGCCGCCCTCGCCGTCGACGACCAGCTCCGGGATCGAGCCGCGATTCGACGCGACGACCGGGAGAGCCGAGGACATCGCCTCCCCGACCGCCAGCCCGAAGCCTTCCATCGCCGAGGGGAAGAAGAATACGTCGGCGAGGTTGAAGTAGTCGGCCTTGTCGGCTTCGGGCACGTAGCCGGTGAACACGACCGAGCCGGCGAGCCCGAGCCGCTCGGCGCGTCGGCGAAGCTCGTCGAGCAGGACGCCGCCGCCGGCCACGACGAGCCGCGCGTCGCGGTGCGCCGGTGCCACCGCCGTCCACACGTCGAGCAGGACTTCGAGGTTCTTTCGCGGCTTGAGCCCGCCGAAGAACAGCACCACCTGGCGGCCGCGGAGCCCCCATCGCTCGGCGAGATCGGCGCGCGCCGGGCGCGGCGAGAGCTTCGCGTCGACCCCGTACGGCACCACGGCGACGTGGTCGATCCGCGCGCCGAGCGCTTCGCGCAGCTGACGCCGCGAGAATTCGCTGCCGACCACGACGGCGTCGGCCGCGTCGATCACGCGCTTCTCGATCACGGGATTGAGCGCGCTCGGGTCGAGATGGTGATGGTGCGCGATCACCGGCACGTCGAGCGCGAAGCGCCGCCGCGCCCAGAGCGCGCCTGGGCCGATGTAGCGCAGCGAGTGGACGCGGAGTAGATCGAAGCCGGTGGTCTCCTTGACCCTCCGGATCGCGTCGGGCACCACGAACGGAGCCACGTACCAGCGCAGCCCGCGGCCGATCCCGAAACGGTGAACGGTCCAGTTGGGCACACCCTCCGGGTGCGGCTTCCCGCGCGCCAGGATGATCTCGATCGGCACCCCCGCGCGGCCGAGCCGTGTGAGCAGCTCGCGCTCGTACGTCTCGCCGCCCGAGGTCGTCTCGGGCGCCACGCCGCAGTGGGGGCTGCAGATGCGCATCGTCACCGCGTCGCCGTGATGAGGTAGCCGCCCACGAACGACGCGAGCTCCGAGCGGCGCACGCTCGCCAGGCGGTCGGCCCGCGCCAGCAGATCGAGCAGCGGGAACAGCGCGTACCCCGCGTGCCGCAACCCGACCGGCGCCCGCTGCACGAGGAACCGGAGCATGCCGGCCAGCTGAGTGAAGTAGCCGCCCTGCGGCGTCACCGAATCCGGCGTGAGCCCGCTCTCGGCCAGGAGCCGCCGCCACATGGTGTCGGTGTAACGGACGTAGTCGTACGGATCGCCGTGCAGCCGCTCGAGGAACGGCGCGGTCGCCACCAGACGGCCTCCCGGCCGCAGCACGCGCCGGCATTCGCGGAGCGCGGCGGCCGTGTCGGGCACGTGCTCGAGCACCTCGGTGATCTTGATCGCGTCGAACGCGGCGTCGCGAAACGGCAGCGCCTGCACGTCAGCGCGTACTTGCGGGCGGCCCGCTGCCGAGACGTCGGCGACGATCCAGCGCGCCCCGGCGGGCGCCTCGAAGCTCCCGCGGCGGCGCCCGCCGCCGATGTCGAGCACGCGGCCCGAGAGCCGCGTCTTCTGGGCCTCGAGATCGGCGTCGATGAGCCGACGACGGTACGACGTGCCGAGATAGACGGAGAGTCGCGAGCTCACGACGTCCTTCGCGCCGCGGCCGCGTAGGCATCGAGCAGCGAAGCGACGATCTTGTCCTCGCTGAACACCGAGGCCAGCCGCGCCCTGGCCGCCGCGCCCATCCGCTCGCGCCGGGCCGGATCGCGCAGCAGCGCGATGATCGCCTCCGCGAGCGCCCCGGCGTCGTTCTTCCGGACGAGCAGTCCCGTGACGCCGTCCTCGACGGCCTCGGGCGAGCCGCCGGTGAACGTCGCTACCACCGGGCGGCCGAAGTGCATCGCCTCCACGAGCACGCGGCTCAGCGGCTCGGGCCACACCGACGGGGCGACGACGACGTCCGCGGCGCGGTAGAGCGGAAACAGCCGCGCGTGATCGAGCACACCCAGCGCGTGCACGTCCTCGCGCTCCGGGAGTCTGGTCTCGCCCTTGCCGGCGAAGACGAACCGCACGCCCGGGACGGCCGTGCGGATGCGATCGAGCGCGTCGAGAAAGACCGGCGTGCCCTTGCCGAGCGAGCGCTTGCCCACATAGAGCACGAGCGGCCCGTCGCCGATCCCGAGCTCGTGGCGCATGTGCGCGGCCGCCTCGGCCGACGGCACCGCCGCCGACGGCGGCAGGGGGTGGACGACGTGGCGCCGGTCCGCCCGAACGACCCGCGTCGGATAGACCGCCATGATTCCGCGACTCACGCCCACGATCGCATCGAGACCGCCGAGCGCGCGCCGCCGCGCCAGGTGACCGAGCCACGCCAGCCGCACCGACAGCCAGAGCCAGGCGCGGCGGGCCGCTCCGGCCTCCTGGTGATAGTGCTCGAGATTGAATCGCGCGCACTTCGATGTGTACTGACCGAACGAGCAGTCGAAGGTCTCCCACGGCTCGAAGAGCGTGCAGAACCCAAGCGGGCAGATGAGCCCGAGGTCGCGGATCGTCGCGAGCGCGGGCCGGCCGAGCAGCCGCGCCGCGCGACGCGCGGCGACCAGCGCACCCTTGCCCTGGGCGTGGATCGCGCGCGCGTTGCGCCGATACGCGACCCAGGCGATGCACGCGGTGAAGTAGAGATTCCAGAGCGGGTTTCCGTGCGCGAGCGCCGGCACCTCCACCTGCCCGGATCTTCGCCTGAGGAGCACCGGCACGCGTGGGAAGGGCACGCGGACGACCTCGACTCCCGCCCCGCGCTCGCGTCGGGGCGCGCCGTAGTTCGGCGTCACCACCACGACCGGCTGACCCCGGCGCGCGAGCGCCTTCGCCCACTCGGCGTTGGTCCATTCGGCGCCGCCGGGCGCGAACGGTGGGTAGTACTCGCTCGCAAACAGCACGGGCCGCGCGGCGTCGCCCGTCACGGCTTTCTCGCCACCAACTCGAGATAAGGCGCCACGCCCGAAAGGCGGTAATACGTACCGGTCAGCACGCGCAGGCGGCCCAGCGTCTCGCGCGGACGATCGTCGTCGTAGAACGTCAGGTCGGTCACGCCCGCCGCGGCGAAGCTGCGTACGATGGCTCCGCGAGTCAGGCGGCGGAGCGTCGCGAGATAGGCGACCGGGCGCCCGCGAAGCCTGAGGTAGATTCGCCCCAGGGCCTTGGGCAGGAACGGCGTCCAGAAGAGCTTGTAGTGCCCCTCGTAAAACGACCAGGCGTTGGGCGTGTGTACATAGATGGCGCCGCCGCGGCGCGCGACGCGAACCATTTCGCAGATCGTGGCGGGCACGGAGGCGACGTGCTCGATCACCGAGAAGCAGTGGACCAGATCGAACGCGCCGTCGGCGAACGGCAGCCTCTCGGCCGCGGCGCGCGCGAAGCCCACGCCGGCGTTGTCGCGGAGCGCGCAGATCCCGATCGCGTCGGCGTCGGCGTCGACGCCGACCACCCACGCCCCGGCCGTCGCCGCGGCCACGTTGAAGCCCCCGGTGCCGCAGCCCACGTTCAGCACCCGTCGCCCGCGCAGCGCGCCGGAGCCCAGCAACGCTTCCAGACGCGCCAGGCGTCCACGCTCCTGAACGTCCTCCTCGCGCCGGAGACGCACGAGCACGCTCCAGTCAGGGATGCCCAGGGTGTCGCGATAGTAGGCGGTGTAGTAGCGATCGGTCGACTCCCGCAGCTCGGCCGGCTGCCTCACGCCCGTGCGATCGCGGAGCGGCCCGCCACGCGGCGCGCGGCGCGCATGCGGCGGCTTGACACCTTCCGACGCCGCCGATAGGCTCGGCGCGGATGACTCGCCTGCTGCGTCGTGTCGCGCGAGCCCTGCTCGGTGTCGAGCGGCCTGCCGTCTACTACCTTCCGTGGCTGGTGCGTCCCGGCCTCGACTGCGTGCTGATGCTCAGTAACCTCGAGGCGCGCTTCAAATCGGGGCACAACGCGGGCCCGTTCTCGGTGCGCGTCACCCAGTACGACGCCGAGGGCCGCCGGCGCGGCGAGCACCGCGCGCGCCTCGAGCGCAGCACCGATCTGGTCGAGGTCAAGCTGCCCTCGTCCGACGCCGCGTGGGGCTTCGTGACCGTCGATGGCGATCACGTCCATTCCGATCTCTACGTGACGCTCTCCGACGGCGAGGCGTACGCGGTCACCCACGGCCGCCAGGAGTTCGTCGAGCGCTATCCGATCTGGAGCCGGGCCGCGATGGCGGCGATCGGCCGCGTGCTCGGCGGGCTCGGGCGCACGGTGCCGGCGTTCGTCCGTCACCAGTACGCGTACGTCGGCGCCGAGAGCCGGTCCGATCTGCTCGTGCTGAACCTGTCCAACGTCACCAATCGTGTGCGCGTGGTGACCTTGCCCTCCGGCGAGGTGAGCGTCCTGCTCCGGATTCCGCCAATGGGCTCGTATCTGCTCGACGTGTCGCGGCTGGCTCCGCCGCCGGCGCGAGGCACGCGCGTCGTCCCGCTCCGGCTCGAGGGCAACGCGTGGTTCAATCTGTACGTCGTCGGCGCCGTGGGCGTCGCCGAGCGCTCCGCGCCGCTCTCGCTGATGCATGTCAAGTAGCCTGTCGGCGCTCTTGTCGGCGACGTTCGCCGAGCCCGGGTACGAGCATCTCGTCGAGCTCATTCACCAGCGCGACGCCGCCGCGCGGCGCCATCTGGAGTCGCTCGACGTGGCGATCCACGATGGCGGCGGCACGCTGATCGCCGGACGGTCGGTCGACCCGCGCGAGGAAGTGCTGGACCTCGGCAAGCTGGTCGGCGAGGTCCTCACGCCCGGCGATCGCGCCTTCGTGCTCTTCGACGCCCGCTACGACGAGCGGCTCTTCCCGTATCGGCCGCATCACTACGCGTATCTGCACCGGACGGCGTCCGGCGATCCGCCGCTCTACTACGCGGTCAACGCCACCCTCGGCGGCGTGCCCGACCGCATCGGCGCCGAGCGCCTCAACAACTTCGAGACCTACCTGTTTCGCGCGCGGCGCTTCGACGAGCGCTATTCGCTGTTGCTCGGCAGCGTCGCGCGATTCGCGGACGTCGAGGCGCGCGTGACCTGCTACTACGGAAGCGCCAGCACCGTGCAGACGGTGAAGCTCGCCCCCAAGCACCACACGGAAGTGGTGCTGCCGGTCGAGCACGAGGGCCAGCCGCTGGCGCGCGTGGAGGTGAAGTCGCTGTTCCGCCTGACCAGCTACGTCGTCGGCCGGCGCGCGAGCACGGGAAGCCTCGTGCTGTTCGATCACCTCTTCACCTACTTCAAGTGAGACAGGAACTGGATCACCCGGTCGCGCTGCGCCGGCGTGATGCCGACGGAGCACGGTAGCGAGAGCCCGCGCGCGTGGAGCCGATCCGCCACCTCGACGCGGTAGGCCGGGCAGCTCTGGTACGGCGGCTGGCGGTGAATCGGATAGAACAGCGGCCGGCACTGGATGCGGGCGGCCGACGCGGCGTCGATGACCTTGCGTGCGCTCCCCCAGATCGCCGGGTCGAGCAAGATCGAATACATCCAGAAGTTCGAGACGGCCCACGGCTGCTCCGTGCACACCTCGACACCAGGGAGCCCGGCGAGCGCCTGGGTGTACGCCTCCGCCGTCGCCCGCTTGGCTTCTACGAATCGGTCCAGCTGCTCGAGCTGAGCGACGCCGAGCGCCGCTTGCAGATTCGTCAGGCGATAGTTGAAGCCGACGGCGTCGTGGATCCATTCGGCCAGGTCGGCCCGCGATTGCGTGGTCAGCGAGCGGAGCCGGCGCGCCGTCTGGTCGTCGTTGGTCACGACCATGCCGCCGCCGCCCGTCGTGATGATCTTGTTGCCGTTGAACGAGAGACACCCGGCCAGTCCGCTGACGCCGACGCGACGGCCCTTGTAGCGGGAGCCGAGCGACTCGGTCGCATCCTCGATCAGCGCGAGCGGATAGCGCTTGGCCAGGTCGAGGAACGCGTCGAGGTCCGCTGGATGGCCGTAGAGGTGCACCGGTAGCATGGCCTTGACCCGCCGGCCGGTGGCGCGATTCACCAGCGCCCCGCGCCGAAGCTCGCATTCGCGCGCCAGGAACTCACTGGTCTTCGTCGCGTCCATCGTCCACGTCTTGGCGTCCGAGTCCATGAAGACGGGCCAGGCACCGCAGTAGCGGATCGCGTTCGCGGTGGCGACGAACGTGAGCGAGGGCACCAGCACCTCGTCATCCGGGCCGACGTCGGCGGCGAGCAGCGCCACGTGTAGTGCCGCCGTACCCGTGACCACCGCGATCCCGTGCTTCGCGTTCAGGTAGGTCGCCATGTCCCGCTCGAAGCGGTCGACGAACGGCCCGATGGACGACACCCAGTTGGTGTCGAGGCACTCCTTGAGGTACTCCCACTCCTTGCCGGCCAGGTACGGGACGGCGTTGGGAATGGATTCGTCAGGATCGGTCATGGCGTGGACCTCGCCGGGCCGGCGTGATCGCGGTACCACGCGAACGTCTGACGTACGCCGTTCTCGAGGTCGATCTTCGGCGCGAATCCCGTCAAGGTCCTGAGCCGCGTGATGTCGGGACAGCGCCTCGACGGAGAGCCCGCCGGGGCCGGCCGGCGTTCGATCGTCGGCGCGAACTCGGCGATGCGGAGCACAAGGTCGACCAGGCGTTCGATGGAAGCCTCCTCGGCGTCGTTGCCGATGTTCACGATCCGGCCGGCGGCCTTCGGGGCCGCCATGAGTCGCGTCATCGCCTCGACGGCGTCGGTGATGTAGCAGAATGCACGGCGTTGCTCGAGACCGTAGACCTTGAACGGATTCTCCCGCGCGAGGGCACGCAGACTGAGCTCGGGCACCACGTGGTCGAAGCCCATGCGCGGTCCATAGACGTTGTGAAAGCGTCCGACGACGAACGGCACGCGGCGGGCCCGCGCGCCGTGGATCACCGCGGCCTCGCCGAGGATCTTGCTGGCGGCATAGGCGAAGCGAGGATTCTCGATGGCGCCCACCGAGAGCGGCACGTCTTCCGGCGTCGGGATCGGTAGGGTGCCGCTGACGGCGCCGGCATAGGCCTCGCTCGTGGACGCGAAGAACACGATGCCGGCGCTCGGCGCCAGCCACTCGATCAAGTTCAGCACGCCCCGGGTGTTCACGTCGATTACGCGGACCGGATCGGTCTCGACGTTCCGCACGCCGACGATCGCGGCCAGCATGTACACCTGATCCCACGGTCCGGTGAGATCGGCCCACGCCTTGGGATCGGTCAGGTCCGCTCGCACCAGCTCGACACCGGGACGCGCGAGCAGCGCGGACAGATCCGCGTCGATCCGGCCGCGCGAGAGATCGTCGACCAAGGTGATCGCGCGCGCGCCTTCGTCCGCGAGATGGCACGCCAGGTGGTAGCCGATGAAGCCGGCACCGCCGAGCACGAGCACGCGGTTCACGGCGGCCATCGCTCAGCCCAGCCCGATCGACGCATAGCGAACCCCGTCGATCCGTCGCACAACGTCCGCGGAGAGCAGGCGCCAGCAGTCGTAAACGAGCGCCGGGCGCCGCATGCGCGAGAGCGCCGACGTGACATCGAGCTGCCGGTAGTCCGGATGATCCGTGATGATGAGCACGGCGTCGCTGCCGTCGAACGCCTCGTCCAGCGAGCACGGGGTGACGCCAAGCTTGCGAATCACGTCAGGCGCCACGAGGAAGTCGTGGCCCAGCAGGACGAGCTTCTGCTCACGCAGGACGTCGAGCATCGGCACGATCGGGGCGCCGCGCATGTCATCGGTCGGCGGCCAGCCCTTGTAGGCGAAGCCTAGCAGCGCGACGCGCGCGCCGTCGACGCGCTCGCGCGTCTGCTCGAGCAGCTCGAGGAAGCGGCGCGCGACGTGGCCGGGCAGGTGTTCGTTGAGCCGACGGGCACTGCCGATGAGCCACGGCTCGTGGCCGACGCGCTCGGCGCTCGCCAGCAGGATGTACGGGTCCTTCGACAAGCAGCCGCCGCCGACGAACCCCGGCCGCGCGAGGTCGGGTCGCGGGTAGTCGAGGTTGGCGGCGCGGATCAGCTCCATCGGATCGAGCGAGAGTCGTTCCGCCAGCAGCGCGACTTCGTTGCCGAACGAATAGATCAGGTCGGTATGACAGTTGTTGAGGAGCTTGACAGCTTCAGCTGCCTCGAGGGACGACACGCGGACGATTCGCGGCGCCAGCAGCGAGAACAGCACCTCGGCCAGCTCGGCGCTCGCGTCGTCGAGCCCGCCGACCACCTGCGGCAGCTCCTCGAGCTCGCGCAGCGCCTGTCCCTGAATCGTGCGCTCCGGGCACATCGCCAGCCGCGCGCGGCCCCAGACGGCCATGAGCTCGGGCAGGACGACGGCGCGGCTCGCGCCGACCGGCACGGTCGAGCGAACGACGACCAGCGTGTCGGGCCCGACGCCGTGAGCGACGGCGCGCGCCGCGCTGCGCAGACCTTCGAGGTTCGGCTGCCGTGTCGCCGGATCGACCGGGGTCGAGACGCAGAGGACCACCGCGTCGAGCGGCGCGTCGGGCAGAGCCCCGGCGACGTGGAGCCGATCGTTCAGATGCTCGCGCAGGCCCTCGGCGATACCCGGCTCGAAGATGTGCGGCCGCCCCGCGGCGAGCGCCTCCACCACCTCGGGCACGCGGTCGCAACCGAATACGCTGAGCCCCTTGCGCGCCAGCGCCACCGCCAGGGTGATCCCGACGTAGCCGAGACCGACGATGCCGACCCGCTTCATTCGAGCAGCCCCTCGGCCACGTCGCGGTTGGCTTTCTCGAAGTCGAAGTGCCGGCCGACGTCCATCCAGTACTCGCGGATCGCGTAGGCGGCGACCGAACGCCCGGCGCCCAGCAGCGAATGGATCAGGTCGGTCGCGTCGAAGTACGTGCCCCGTGGGATCAGGTCGATCGCCGACGGCTCCAGGATGTAGATGCCGGTGTTGATCGGGTACTCCTTGCGCGGCTTCTCGTCGACGGCGAGGACGCGGTCGTCGCGCAAGGTGAACTCGCCGTACGGAATTTCCACCTGGTGGAGCGAGACGCCGACCGTCATCGCCGGCGGGCCCTGGCGCCGATGGAACGTCCACATCGCGCGGAAGTCGCACTTGGTCAGGATGTCGGCGTTCACGACGAGCGCGCCCGGCTCCAGGCGCTCGCGGACGAGGGTCAGCGCGCCCATCGTGCCCAGCGGGCTCGACTCCTCCACGTAGGTCAGCTTGACGCCCAGGCGCGCGCCGTCGCCGAGCTGGTCGCGGATCATCTGCGACTTGTGGTGCAACGTGACGATGATCTCGGCGAGCCCGCACTGCCGCAGGTGCTCGATCAGGATCTCGATGAGCGGTTTACCGCCCACGCGCAAGAGCGGCTTGGGCGTCTCGGCCGTGAGCGGGCGCAGCCGCTTCCCCTCGCCCCCCGCCATGATCACCGCGGGGATCTTGAGCGGCGGAGGCGGCGCCAGGAGCTCGTCGAGGAGTAGGAGCTCCAGCACGCGGCCCGCCTCGTCCAGGACCGGCAGGTGGCGGAACGAGCGCTCCCGCATGAGCGCCACTGCCCTCGCGGGGGTGACGGCGGCACGCACCACGGCCGGCTCGCGATTGATAGCGGCGGCGAGCCCGGCATCGAGCGGGGCGCCCCGCAGGATCGCCTTGCGCAGATCGCCGTCGGTGGCGATGCCGAGCAGCCGGCGCTGAGCGTCGACGACGAGCACCAGCCCCTTGCCCGTCTTGCTGATCCGCTCCAGCGCCTCGCGGATCGTCGCGCCCTCGCCGACGAACAGGTCTTCGGCGTTCATGCGCCCTCGCGCTTTCGGGTCAAGGTCGGCCCGAGCTCGACCGTCCGGAGCACGCGCACGATGCGCTCGGCGGCGTAGCCGTCGCCGTAGGGGTTGGCCAGCCCGCGCAGTCCCTCGCGAAACGCGGGAGCCAGGACGGTCTCGATCCCGGCGAGGATCTCGTCTCGATCAGGGCCAACGTTCATGACGTTGGCGGCGCGCAGCCGACCGGCCTGGCGCGCGCCCACGTTCACCACGGGCAGCTCGAACGACGGCGCCTCGATGAGACCGCTCGACGAGTTGCCGACCATCGCGTCCGCGTGGCGCAGCAACGAGAGATAAACGTCGTCGCCGAGACTCTTTACCAAGCGCACGCGAGCGTGACGGCCGGCGAACTCCTCCAGGCGCGCGATGATCGTCCGGCCCGCGGTGTCGGCACTGGGATAGGTCACGACGCAGGTGGCGTCGACCTTCTCGAGCGCGGCGAGCAGCTCGTCGGTGTGCCGGCCCGTCTCCTGATACTCGAGTGTGGCCGGATGGTAGGTGACCAGCAGCCATCGATCGGTCGGCGCCACGTCCAGGCGTCGGCCGAGCTCGGCGCGCGATAGAAAGCGCGTCGTCCGGATGCGGTCGAGCCCGGGCGCGCCGACGTTGTGGATCCGCCACGGCTCCTCGCCCATCGCGGCCATGCGCCGGGCGTGCGGCTCCGCCGACACGAAATGGAGGTGGGCGCACTTGGTGATCGCGTGCCGGATCTGGTTGTCGATCGCGCCCTCCGTGACCTCACCCCCGTGCAGGTGCGCCACCGGCAGCACGAATGGCAGCGCCGCGGCGGCCGCCGACAGCATCTCGAAGCGATCGCCGAGCACCACGACCAGGTCGGGCCGATGCCGCGCGTAGGCGCGCCCGAATCCGGCCACCCCGCGCCCGATCGACGCCGCGATCGCCTCCGGCGCGTCGGACGGCTCCAGCATCTCGATCCGCTCCGCGATGGGCCAGCCTTCGGCCTCGATCAGCTCGACGGTGCGGCCGAACGCCTCCGCAAGATGCGTTCCGCCCACGAACAGGAGCAGGCGCACGTCCGATGCGGCGCGCAGCTCGGTCAGGACGGGCCCGAGGTGTCCCCAGTCGGACCGCGCGACCGTGACGACCGCGATCGTTCGGCGAGCACTCACGCCTGCCGCGCTCATTCCAGAACCGTCCAGTCGATCACGTCGTCGGCGGCAAGATCGCGCCGGACGCGGCGGCCGAGCGCCCGCTCGAGCTCGGCCGGCGAGACGCCGGTGCCCGGGCGCTTGATGGCGACGGCGTCCTTCACGAGCTCTTCGCCCGCCCGGATCGGGCGGGCGGCGACGAGGCTCTTGCGCGCGACCCGTCGCGTGTCGAGCTCCGAGGGCATCGGACGCTTGGCGCCGTCGCCGAGCGCGGCCTCGACGTTGCGGATGCCGCGCACCAGCGCCGCCATCTCGCCGGGCTCGAGCGAGGCGCGGTGGTCGGGGCCGGGCAGGCGCTTGTCGAGCGTCAGGTGCTTCTCGACGATCACCGCGCCACGCGCCACCGCCGCGATCGGAATCTCCAGTCCCAAGGTGTGATCCGACAGCCCCACCGGGTAGCCGAAGCGCTCGCGCAAGGTGTCCATCGCCTTGAGGTTCACCTCGCCGACGGGCGCCGGGTACGCGCTGACGCAGTGAAGGATCGCCACCGGCACGTCCGCCACCTCGCGAACGGCCGCCAGCGCGTCGGCGACCTCGTCGAGCGTGGACATGCCGGTCGACAGGATGATCGGCTTGCCCTTGGCCACGACGTGGCGCAAGAGCGGCAGGTTCGTGATCTCGCCGGAGGGGATCTTGAACAGCGGCACGCCGAGTGTTGCGAGCGTGTCGGCGCTGGCCTCGTCGAACGGTGTCGAGAAGAAGACGATCCGCCGCGCCTCGGCGTGGGCCTGGAGGCTTCTGAGCACGTCGGCCGAGAGCTCGAGTCGGCTCAGCATCTCGCTCTGGCTCTCGGCGGCTCCCGTCGACTCGATCTGGTAGGCGGCCTTGGGCGCCGTACGGCTCGTCAGCGCGGCGGTCCTGAAGGTCTGGAACTTCACGGCATCGGCCGCGCTGTCCGCGGCGGCGTCGATCAGCTTGCGCGCCAGCGCGGGATCGCCGTTGTGATTCACGCCGGCTTCGGCGATGACGAACGCTGGCCGCCCAGGGGCGATCGTCCGGCCGGCCACGACGAACGCACGGGCGCTCATGACGAACGCCCCCTGGCGAGCGCGACCACCTGAGCGTCGAGCCGGTCGGCCAGCGCGCCGTCGACGGGGTGCACGAAGTGCGCGGCGAACGCGCGCCCGCGTCCGACCAGTGCGGCGTGTGCGCTCGGATCGGTGAGCAGGCGCCGCACCGTCCGCGTGAGCCCCTCGACGTCATCGGCCGAGACGAGCTCGACCGCGCCCTCGGTCACGTAGCGCGGCATCCCGTTCCCCTCGAAGCTTTTCGCGGCCGGCTGGATCGCGACGACCGGACAACCGTGGTCCATGGCCTCGATTCCGGCCATCGACGTCACCATGAGCGCGAGGTCGGCCGCCCGGAACAGCCGATGGATGTCGTAGGCCTGCGTGACGATGGCCTCCGGCCAGCCGAGCGCGGCGAGCTTGGCTTCGAGCGCGGCCTTGTCCTCGTTCGGGTGGGCCTTGACGACCACGTTGACCCGGTCGAGCGCGCGCATCGCGTCGCGCGCGGTTCGCAGCAAGGCGTCTTTCTCTGCGGCTGAGAAGATGAACGACTCGTACTTCGACACCAGGACCACGACTGGCCGGTCGGGAATCAGCTTGAGATCGGCGACCACCCGCGAGCGCAGCTCTCTCAGCGGGACGCGGCGCGCGGCGTCGGCGCGCGGGTCCCCCATCACGACCACGCGCGATTCGTCGATCCCCTGCTGGGCCAGCGCACCGCGGATGTGCTCGCCGAACACGAGCAGCCGGTCGGCGGCGTCGAACAGCTCATCGCGATCGCGGCCGAGGATCGCGCCGCCCCAGTAGAGCAACGTGGGGATTCCGCGTGCGCGCGCGGCCCGGACCAGCGCCTGTTCGGACATGCGGCGATCGCTCGTGATGACGACAGCCGCCGGCCGATGCGTGTCGAGGATCCGGAACGCCGCCGCCAGATAGAGCCGCGCCGACGCGAGGGTCCAGGTCGTCGCGTGCTTGCGGTACCGGGCGAGCACGCGATCCAGGGCCGAACGCGCACCCGCAGGCGCGCGGCGCAGCCGACGCCGCACGGCCCCCAGACGGTGCGCCAGGCGGATCGCCTCGCGCCGGGGCAGATAGTCCATGAAGTACGAGCCGGGAACGCCGATCTCGCTCTCGAGCCGCTGCAGCGGCGCATCGAGCTGCGTGTTCTCACGCGTGGAGGCGACCACGCGGCAGTCGAACCCACGGGAGCGGAGCGCGTGGGCGAGCGGGTTCACCATCATGAAATGCCGCGCGTGGGAGACCGAGAACAGGTAGCGCGTCGGCGAGGCAGGCGTCGGGCGTCGCGGGTGATTCAGGAGATTGTCGAGCGCGCCGTATTCCTCGCGGTAGCGCAGTCGCCGACCGGCGACGGCCAGCGCGGCGGCCGGAGGAAACCACGACGCGACCCGGACGGGAATGCCGCGATCGACCGCGAGGGCGCGCGCCACACACTCGGCGATCGATGCGCCGGTGACGAGCACGATCCGATCAGGCTTGGAATCATTGAGCACGCGCTCGACGATCGAGACGTATTCCATCACCTCCAGGCGAACGAGCAGCGCCTTGCCGACGCTCATCACGTCGGGGAGCCAGACACCGTCCAGCAGAAGACCAGGCTCGGCGTCCGGCGCTGGCCACCACGACCCGAAGACCTCGCGCGTGCGCTTCGCGAGCGAATCGTCGCCTCGGATCGTCTCCTCGTCGTAGTAGCGGCGCGCGACATGCGCCGGTAACGTGGCCTCGTCGACGAGCTCGCGCCCGGCGAGCAGGGTGACGGAGTCGCCGGCGCGCGCGCAGGCCCGTGCGACGAGCCCGCGATAGCGCGGCAGATAACGCTGATAGAGGTTCTGCACCCACGGGCGGCGATAGCCGCCGGCGCTGCGAGGCGCTTCGGTGACGATCAGCACGCCGCTCACGGCCGCTCCGCTCCGCGCGCCGGCACGCCCTTGACCGTGTCGCCCGCCCCGACGTCGCGGACGACCACGGCGCCGGCGCCGACCACCGCCTGCTTGCCGACGGTGAGGCGCGGGACGACGATCGCCCCGGCGCCAACGAATGCGCCGGCCTCGACGCACACTTCGCCCGCGAGCACGACCGCCGGCGAGAGATAGACGTGATCGGCGAGCCGGCAGCCGTGCTCGACGATCGCCCCGCTGTAGATCACGGCGTTGTCACCAACGACGACGCCGGCACCCAGCACCGCGCCCGGGAAGACGACCGAGCCCGCGCCGAGCCGCGCCGACGGCGAGATCACCGCGCGCGGATGGACGAGGGTCGGCAGCGGCAGCCCCAGCGCCCGGAGGCGCTCGAAGATCTCGGCGCGGCGGGCGAGCGCCGTATTGCCGATACCAACCACGGCGCCGTCGATTGCATGCCGCTCGACGCAGGCGGCGATGTCACCGTCGGTCCCGATCACGTCGGGCTCGGCGCTCGTGCGCGCGCGCTCGATGAAGCCGGCGATCGTCCAGCCGGCCGCCGTCGCGACGTCGGCGACGGCGCGCCCATGACCGCCGGCGCCCACGATCAGGAGACGGCGTGCCACGACGGCGCCTATTGCCTCGACCGCGGGATGGGCGCCCGGCCCTGCCGCAGCACGAGCTCGGCGAGCAGGAAATCCCATTCCGTGTCGATGTTGACCGACGCCTCGAATCCTCGGACGATCCCCCGGTTGTCGGCGCCGAGCACCTTGCCCTCGGTCATCAGCACGTCGTAGCGCGTGACGTACACCGCGCCCGAGGGCTGGTAGACCGTCGGCGCGTCCTGGCGCCGCACGTACTTGTGGCCCTCGTGGAAGAGCGCGACGGTGCGGTCGCCCTCCAGGGTCTTCATGAAGAACGGGTGATACGAGGCCTCCGTGATCGTCTGGGCGGAGTCGGCGCCGGTGTCGACGATCTTCGCAATCGTCTCGTCGATGTCGGCGCCGACGCGGAAGGGCGACGTCGGCTGGAGCGTCACGATCAGGTCGGGGCGCGCGCCGCTCCCCTCGAGCCAGCGGACCGCATGCTGCAGCACCGGCACCATCCCCGCCTCGTCACTTGCCAGCACCGCCGGGCGCAGGAAGGGCACCTCGGCGCCGTGCCGGCGCGCCTCGGCGGCGATCGCTTCGCTATCGGTCGACACGATGAAACGCGTGAGCCGCGCCGCCTCGCGGCACGACGCGACCGCGTGGCCGATCAGCGAGAGCGCGCCGAGCGTTCGGAGGTTCTTGCCCGGCAGCCCCTTGGAGCCGCCGCGTGCCGGAACGACGCCGAGGACGTAGGGTGCCGACGGCACGATCTAGACCCGCACCCAGCGGCGCTCGGCCGAGGCGCGCTGCGCCGCGTCGATGACCTTCATGGTCTTGAAGCCGTCCCAGCCGTCGCACTTGGGCACCGCGTTCCCCTCGATGCACGCGAGAAAGTGACGCGCCTCGTCGACGTACATGTCGTTGAGCTGGCAGCTGAACGGGTAGATCTCCCACCGGTTCGCCTTGGGATCGAACACGCGGATCTCGTTCTCGAACCGCCGCCACTGGATCACGCCGTCCTCGCCCATCAGCTCGAAGTGGCTGTGCATGTTCCAGGCGAAGAGGTTCATGTGGATGTTGCCGACGCAGCCGGAGGCGAAGCGCACGGTGAGATCGGCGATGTCGTCGGTGTCGATCTCCAGGCTCGACACCCGATCGACCACCGCGCTCACCTCCACGATCTCACCGAGGAGCCAGCGCATGTAGTCGATCGCGTGGCTCTCGTCGAGCACGCAGCCGCCGCCCTGCTTGGCCTGCGCCATGTAGAACTGCCGGTAGTCGCGGCCGGGATAGCGATGGTGCGGCAGGTGATACGCGTACTCGGTGCGGCCGGCCCGCACCGCGCCGATGCGGCCGTCCTTCAGCAGCTGCTCGACCAGCAGCATCGGCGGCCAGTAACGCCACTGGTAGGCCGTGAGCACGCGCAGGTTCTTGGCATCGGCAGCGCGCAGCACCGCCTCGACGCCGTCGACCGTCTGGGTCAGCGGTTTCTCGATCATCAGGTGCTGGCCGCGGTCGACGGCCATACGGGCGATCGCCAGGTGCGAGTCGGGCGGCGTGCCCACGATCACACCCTGCACGCCGTCGAGCGCCGCCTCGAGCGTCGAGGCGATCTTGGCGTACGGGAACTGCGCGGCGGCCGATTCGCGCGCCGCCGGCGCCGCGTCGTACGCGCTGAGCGACTCCACGCCGATCGAGCGGAAGTTGCCGAGATGGCGGCGGCCGATCGAGCCCAGACCGATGATGGCCAGTTTCACGAGATTCTCCTCACGGTGTCGCCGAAGCGCCGGGTCCAGGCTTCCTTCTCCTTGGCCAGCGGATCGACGGGATGGAGCTTGTTCCACTCCTTCTCGTACTCCTCGAGTCGGCGCAGATCGCGCAGCACCATCAGCTCACGCAGGCCGTAGAGCTCGACCGCGTTGAACTTCTTCGAGATGACGGCGGTGACGCGCGTCGCGTCGCCCACGTCGAGCAGGAACGCCTCGAGGTCGCCGCCGTACTGCTCGAGGATCCGGCCCTTGTAGAGCTGGTACCACTCGGTGCCCGGGTACGGCGTGGCGAAGAACGGCTTCACCTGCAGGCCGAGCTGGTTCCAGGCGATCACGTTGTCGCGCAGGCTGTCGAAGTCCTCGTCCGGGAAGCCCATCATCTGGTTCGGGATCGGGCGGATCCCCGCCTCGAGCGTCCACCGCAGCGAGCGCGCGTTGGCCTCCGGCGTGGCGCCCTTGCCGATCGTCTTCATCACGCGGGGCGAGAAGCTCTCGTAGCCGTAGACCAGGTGCGAGCAGCCGGCCTGCTTGATCGCGCGCAGCACCTCGGGGCTGCAGAGCGTGGCGTGGCTCGTACCGCCCCAGTGGATGCCCTGACACCGGTCGGGATCGTGCTCGACGCCGTCGCGCACGCACTGAGGCTGGAGTCCCTCCTCGATCCACATGCGCGCGATGTCGGTGAGCCACGTCTTGCCCGAGGACTGGTGCATCGTCATCAAGTTTTCGTCGAGGAACCCGACGAAGTCGATGTCGAACCGCTTGCGCGCGTACTTCACGAGGTCGATCACGTAGCGCGGGCTGTGATAGCGGATCAGCCGCTTGTGGGTGAACGTGACGTCACGCTCGCCGTTCTTCTCGACCTGCTGCAGGTCGCCGGCGATGCCCAGGTGGAAGCAGAAGCGGCAAATCAGTGAGCAGCCATAGCTCGCGTTGATGTCCAGGCGCCGCCGCGCCAGCATGCCCTCTTCGGAGTAGAGCGCCATGCTGTTCTTGAAGTACACGTCGAGCGGAAACAGATCCCACGCCGGGTACGGCAGCGCATCGATATCCTCAACGAGCGGTTGCTCGGGGTTCAACCGTGAGCGTCCATCGGCCTCGCGCCACGCGAGCCCCGGAATCGCGGCCCACTCGCGCTTGCCCGCGTCGACCTGGCGCAGCAGCGCCGGGAACGACACGAACGCCTCGCCGACCACGCCGACGTCGACCTCGGGCAGGAAGCCCATGATGTCGTGCGGCATGCTCGTGAGGAACCCGCCCCCCGCCACCACGAGCGCCTGCGGCGCGAGCTCTTTGGCCATCCGCACGATGTGCTTGATCGAGCGATACGCGGTCGTGATGCCGCCGAGCGCGATCACGTCCCAGCGATCGGCTTGCAGCACCTGCGCGAGCACCGCGTCCGACGCGCGCCAGGCGTTGGCGTCGAACACCTGGACCAGGTGGCCCTCGCGCATCGCGATCGCCGCCAGCAGCGCCATCCCGTACGGGACGTGACGGGGATCGTCCTCTTCGCGGATCACCGGGTTGATGAAGAGCAGCTTAGCCATTGACGAACTCCTCGAGCGTCACGGCCTTGATCTCCGGCCCACAGAGGATGCCGCCCTCGGTGCAATTGACCGTTTCGCAGTCGGCCTCGCGGGACATCTCGAAGAACACATCGCGGAACCAGTAGTAGGCGGGATCGGTGAGCCACGTCTCACCGGTGGTCGGGTTCTCGATCCTGATGAACGCCTCGCCGAGCCGGTCGCCGAACATCTCGCGCAGCTCGGGGTAGTACTGTGTCTGCTCGTACTTCGTTCCGGGCGCGTAGCCGAAATCCATCCCGATCAGGCCGATGCGGCGCTTGCCGAGCACGGCGTGCGTCAGTACCCACGCCGCGGTGCCGACGTTGCCGCCGCCGTTCAGGCACGGCAGGCCGTTGTCCCGGTGCAGGCGGCGCGAGACGCTGTCGGCGCGATCGTAGTCGTCGTACATCGGGTTCCACCAGTAGAGCGTCATGCCCGACTGACGGCAGCGCTCGACGACCTTGGGCGCCGCGGAGGTCGCGGCAGCCACGCGCAGCCGCGGCCCGTACCGGTCGACCAGCTCGACGAGCTTTCGGTTCGCGGCGACCTCGTCGACCGCGTGGGTGCGATCCATCTCCTGCCGGCGAAAGTAGTCGTCCGCGGGCGGGGCCGTGAGATCGGGATCGCCGAACCAGCGCACGATTCGCTCGGGATGGGGATCGACCGTCACCACCACGTGCGGCAAGACCCCTGCGCGCAAGCAGGCGCCCAGCGCCGAGTCGACGGCCACGATCGCGCCCTTGAAGCCGGAGCGCGCGAGCCGTGCGATGCTGTCGCGCCGCCGGAGGCTCGGCCCAGCCGCGACGACGACGGCGCGGTCGCCGTCGCCGAACGCGAGCGGGGCCAGATCGAGCACCGAGCGCTCGATGTGCGGCCGGTTCAGCTGCGCGTTGTCGAGCCCCGCGCCGGTGATCCGCTCGGCCGTCGCCGCGGCGAGGCGACTAGCGATCCTTCGTCCCAGATCCATCCGCCCCGTCGCCCTTCCAGAGGAAGCCCTTCTTGCTCACGAAGCAGATGCTGCCACCCAGGCGGGAGAGGGCCTTCTTCTCGAACTCGTCGGTCGAATTCGGCGCCTCGCCCTGGGGCTCCTCGATCTTCGCGTCGACCTTGTAGTTACCCTTGAGATAGTCGGTCACGTCGCCTCCATCCCTGGCCGCGCGGACGTCGCTACGGCCTCTCCGAAGTCGCCATCTCGGTGAACTGCAGGCGGTAGAGCCTCGCGTAGGTCTCACTGCTCTCGAGCAATTCGGCGTGCCGGCCCATCGCCTCCACGCGCTTGTCGTTCAGGACCACGATGCGGTCAGCATGGAGCACGGTGGAGAGCCGGTGCGCGATCACGACCGACGTGGCGTCGCGGATGACCCGGTCGATCGCCTGCTGCACCAGGCGCTCTGATTCGCTGTCGAGCGCGCTGGTGGCCTCGTCCAGCACCAGGATCGCAGGCCGTCGCAAGATGGCGCGCGCGATCGCGACACGCTGCCGCTGACCCGCCGAGAGCCGGATGCCGCGATCGCCGACGACGGTCGCGTAGCCCTCGGGCAGCTCGCGGATGAAGCCCTCGGCGTTGGCGATGCGCGCGGCGCGCTCGATCTCGCCGTCGGCCACCTCGTCGCGGCCGTACGCGATGTTCTCGCGGATCGTCGCGTTGAACAGGAGCGCCTCCTGTGAGACCACGCCGAAGAGCCGCCGGTAGCTCGCCTGCTGCAGGCCCCGGAGATCGCGCCCGTCCATCGTGATCACGCCGGCCTTCGGGTCGTAAAAGCGCAGCAGCAGGTCGGCCAGGGTCGATTTGCCGGCGCCGCTCGGGCCGACCAGCGCCACCAGCTCGCCCTTCTTCACGTCGAACGTGACGTGCTCGAGCACGCGCTCCCCGCCGTAGTCGAAGCTCACGTCGCGCACCGCGATCCGGTCGGCGAAACCGTCGATCGGCTCCGAGCCGTCCACGACGGCCGGCTGCACCGCGAAGAGCTCGGTGACACGGTCCGACGCGGCGAGGATCGTCTGTAGCTGCGTGTAGGTGCTGCCGAGGATGCCGAGCTGCGTCATCACCGCCCGGCCGACATACAGGAACAGGAAGAAGGTCGGCGCGGTCAGCCGGCCGGCCATGAGCTCCCAGGCGGCCAGCGCCAGCACGCTCGCCTCGACGATGTAGTTCACGACCGAACGTGCCGGCTCCTCGGCGTGCTTGTAGAGGCCGAAACGAAAGTGCACCCGGCGCACGCGCTCGAGCACCGTGCCCAGGCGCGCCTGCTCGAAGGCCTCGGCGCCGAACGACTTGATGATGCGGATGCTCAGGAACGTCTCCTGGAACCGACTCGCCAGCTCGGCGAACACCGAGAACTGCGCCGACGCCAGCCGACGGATCGACCGGCGGATCGCGTGCGTCACACCCCAGTGGAGCGCCGCGGCGCCCACCGCGGCCACGACCAGCAGTGGGCTCGTCCGCACGAGCAGATAGCTGTAGAAGAGGATCAGGAGCGGCGCGGTCACCGTCGAGCCCACCACCATCTCCAGGCCGCTGGTCGCCGAGCGCGTGTCGGTCTCGAGGCGCGAGACGAGCTCGCCCGTGCGCTGGCGGTTGAAGAACGACATCGACAGGCCCATCAGGTGCTTGAACAGATCGCGCTGGATGCCGGTGCCAGCGCGCACGCGGATCCACTGAGCCAGCAGGAAGTTCGAGAACTCGATGCACGCCTTGATGAACCCGACGCCGACGTAGACGCAAGCCAGGAGGACGATCGCCACGAACGGGCGGGTGACCGCCTCGATACCGAACCACTGGAAGAACGCGGCGCCGAGGTTCTGCAGACTGAGATTGCCGAGGCCGATGCGGCCGGCCCCAGCCGAGGCGCCCGGCCGGCCGAGCGCCAGGTCGAGGATGGGCGCCATGAGCACCGGCAGCATCGCGCCGAGCGCCGTCGCGATGAGACCGCTCAAGAGCAGGAAGGCGACCGCCGGCCAGTAGGGCGCGACGTGGCGGCGCAGCAGCCAGACCATCTGCGCGAGGCCGCGCGGCGGCTCGGTCATCGGCTACTCGCCCGCGCGTCGTCCGCGGTGCGGCGCAAGGTGACGAGCTTGCCGGACGCGATGCCCAGCGCGGTGAGCTCGGCCACCACCGGTTCGGGGCGCTCGAACGTGGCCACGATGATGCGGTCGAGCTCCTCGTCCACGAGCTCGGCGGCGGGCCGGATCCGGTAGCCGAGGAAATC
>Ga0075425_100000545_pt1 | contig 35516 bp, 31 predicted proteins | sample SoiMethybrSBSTD4_FD_75300 | JGI IMG/M metagenome (GOLD analysis project Ga0075425, IMG submission 75300) | Bulk soil microbial communities from a Populus tree surrounding site in Tennessee, USA - Soil MetaG P. TD hybrid SBSTD4 | ecosystem: Environmental > Terrestrial > Soil > Tree plantation... | reverse complement strand
ACGTTCAAGGACTGGAAGGAGGGCGGCCACGGCACGGTCGACCTGCACCGCGCGATCGCGCAGTCCTGCAACATCTTCTTCTACGAGGCGGGGCTGAAGATCGGCGGCGCGGCCATCGTGAAATACGCGAACACGTTCGGGTTCGGCCAGCCGACGGCCATCGACTTGCCCGGCGAAAAGAGCGGCCTTCTGCCGCGGCCGCAGGTCGTGCGCGGCAAATCGGGAAAGGTCTTTCCGCCCGGCGAGACGGTCAATATGTCGATCGGCCAGGGCACGGTTCTCGTGACGCCGATGCAGGTCGCGCGTTTCATGGCGGCGGTCGCCAACGGGGGTGTACTGTGGCGTCCGCGTCTCGTGCAGCGTGTCGAGCGCCCGGATCGCGTCGTGTGGAGCGACCAGGGCCAGGTCGCCGGCCACGCCGAGCTCTCGCCCGTGGTATGGGCGTTTTTGCGCCAGAGCATGTGGGCGGTTGTCAACGACAACGGCACTGGCGCCGCCGCGCGAATTCCCGGGCTCGACATCGCCGGCAAGACCGGTACGGCCCAGATGATTGCCAAGTCCAAGGCTGAGAAGGGCCAGGACCACGCGTGGTTCGCCGCGTTCGCGCCGACCAAGGCGCCCGAGGTAGTGGTCGTGGTCCTCGTCGAGCGCGGCGGTAAGGGCGGCCAGGTCGCGGCCCCGATCGCGCGCAAGATCTTGAATGCGATCTTCTTTGAGAAGATTGCCGCGGTGGAGATCGCCGGCTAGTGCTTCGGATCGATCGGCGCCTGCTGCAGAACGTCGACTGGCTGCTGCTGGTGACCGCGTTTGGACTGGTCGTGATCAGCACGGTGACGCTCACGAGCCTCCACGTGGGGCGCGCGGGCGGCAGCGTCGTCGTTCGCCAGCTCATCTGGTTCGCCTTCGGGCTGCTCGTGATGGTGTTCCTCGCCAGCCTCGATACCCGACGACTCGTACGCGCCGCCCCGGCGCTCTACGGGCTCGGGCTCGCGGGCCTGGCCTCCGTCTTCGTCCTCGGGCGAACCGTGTCGGGCGCGCGGCGGTGGGTCGTCTTCGGTCCGTTGTCGATCCAGCCGTCCGAGCTCTTCAAAGTATGCTTCTTGCTCATGATGGTGTGGGCGCTGACGTCCCGCTGGTCGCAGCCGGTGGGCAAGCTCAGCCTCCTCATGATGCTACCGATGGTGGCGGTGCCGGTCGTGCTGATCATCAAGCAGCCCGACCTCGGCACCGCACTCTTGCTCGTCCCGGTGCTGGTGATTCTCCTCATCGGAGCCGGCGTGCGGCTCAAGCTGCTCGGGGGCCTGGCCCTCGTCGCCGTGTCGTCGATGCCGCTCGCGTGGCTCGCGTTGAAGGAATACCAGCGGGAACGGATTCTCGTCTTCCTGGACCCGTTTCGCGATCCCCTCGGGAGCGCGTACAACGTGATCCAGGCGAAGATCGCGATTGGATCGGGCCAGCTCATGGGAAAGGGCGTGGCCGGCGCGACGCAGAGCCGGCTGGCGTTCCTCCCTGAGCGTCACACGGATTTCATCTTCGCCGTATTCGCCGAGATGTGGGGGTTCGTCGGCTGTCTCGTCCTGCTGCTCTGCTATGTCGTGCTCCTCCTGCGGGGCTTCGACATCGCGGCGACCGCGCGCGAGCCGGTAGGCCGGCTCGTGGCGCTGGGCGCCACGTCCTTGTTGGCGGCGCAGGTCTTGATCAACGTCGGGATGGTGACCGGGCTTCTGCCCGTCGTCGGGATTCCGTTGCCGTTGATGAGCTACGGTGGCTCCTCGATGGTCGCCTCCTTCATGACGCTTGGCCTCCTCCTTTCGGTACGGATGCGGCAGTTCCAATGAGACACGGACGACGCGGCAGCATGGCGCGGGTGGCCGTGTCAGCGAGGTGCTGCCGTGCGCAAACGGATCGTCGTCAATGCGGGTCTGACCGAAACCCGAGTCGCAGTCCAGGAAGGTAATCCCCTCACCGAGCTGTACGTCGAGCGGCATCGGCATCGCTCGATCGTGGGGAGCGTCTACAAAGGTGTCGTGACGAACGTGCTGCCGGGCATGCAGGCGGCGTTCGTCGACATCGGCCTGCACAAGGACGCCTTTCTCTACGCCGGCGACTACACGACCAACCTGGGTGACGTCGCCGGGGCCATGCTGGCCCCTCCCGTCGACGTCGACGCGGAGACCGACGAGACCGCGGACGCCGATGAGGCCGACGGCGACACCGAAAGCGACGTCGAGGTCGAAGAGCTGCAGCCACGCCGCGAGACGGCGCCGATCGAAGACCTCCTCCACAAGGACCAGACCGTCCTCGTGCAGGTCTCCAAGGAGTCGCTCGGCACGAAGGGCGCGCGGATCACGTCCTTCATCTCGCTGCCGGGCCGCTATCTCGTTTACATGCCACAGGCCCGCCATATCGGCGTGTCCCGCCGGATCCGCGACGACCGCGAGCGCGAGCGCCTGCGCGCCGCGCTCCGGTCGGTGACCTTGCCGCCGGGCGGCTTCATCTTGAGGACCAACGCCGAGGGCAAGAGCGAGAGCGAGTTCGCCGCCGACGTGGAGTTCCTCACGCGTCTGTGGGCGCAGGTCCAGGCCCGCTTCGAGCAGGCAGCGGCGCCGGCCGTCCTGCACGAGGAGGGTGATCTCACCTTCCGCGTCGTGCGCGATCTGTTCTCGCCTGAGGTCGACGAGTTCGTGGTCGACTCGCGCGAGGTCTACGACAAGTGCGTCGGCTACGTCGAGGCCCTCGTGCCGACGTTGCGGGAGCGGGTACGGCTCTGGGAGGAGCCCACGCCGATCTTCGAGGCGCTCGGCATCGAAAAGGACATCGAGAGGGCGCTGCGGCGGCGCGTGTGGCTCAAGTCCGGCGGCTATATCGTCATCGACCACACCGAGGCGCTGGTCTCGATCGACGTGAACACCGGCAAGTACGTGGGCAAGCGTGACTTCGAGCAGACCGTGCTCAAGATCAACCTGGAGGCGGTCGGCGAGGTGGTGCGCCAGATCCGCTTGCGCGATCTCGGCGGCATCATCATCATCGACTTCATCGACATGGAGTCGGCCGAGCACCGCGAGCAGGTGTACCGCGCGCTCAAGCGCGCGCTGGCCGAGGACAAGGCGCGTACGAACGTGCTCGAGATCTCCGAGTTGGGCCTGGTCGAGATGACGCGCAAGCGCGTGCGGCAGGATCTGCGCTCGCTGCTCTCGGTGGCGTGCCCGACGTGCAAGGGCAGCGGCGCGGTGAAATCGGACGCGACCCTGGCCGCCGAGATCTTTCGGGGCGTGCAGGCCAAGACCGCCACCGCCGAGGACGCGAGTGGCCGCGAGGTCGTGATCCGCGTCCATCCCGATCTCGCCCGATACTTCGAAGGCGACGGGCAGGAGGGCCTCGAGCGGCTTGGGCGCGTCCTCGACCGCAAGATCACGATCCAGTCCAACTACCAGGATCGCGAGGGCTACGAAGTGAGAGTCCGCGGCGGCGCACCGCAGTGAGTCACTGATGGCCCGGCAGCGCCCCTCGCGGATCAGCCAGGCCCGGCTCGTCGGCGATCTCAAGCTCGCGGCCAAGCGGGGCGACCGCAACGCGCTGTCCCTGGCGCTCGACCAGATGCGCACGCTCGCGCACTCGCCACGCTACTGGGAAAAGTACCTGTCGCTCCTCGCCAACCCGCTCGCTCGCCTCGTCGATCTGCTCGTGATCAAGCAGGGCGATCGCATCGCGTATCAGAAGGGCTGGAAGCTGCCCCGGCCGCAGCCGGCCAAGCCCAGGGCGCCGAAGAAGGGCGCCAAGGGCGGTGCGGCCAGTCGACGTCGGAAGCCGGCCGCGGAGCAGCCGTCCCTGTTCGACGTCTGAGCCTGCCGCCGCCGGGCCGCCGGGCCCCGCTCTACCGGCCGAGTTGACGGCGCGGCATCCTGGGTCGATACTTACCCCCTGGGGGTATACAGGGAGGGCGGCGATGATCAACGAGGAGACGAAGACGAAGGTGCTCGGCCGCCTGCGCCGGATCGAGGGCCAGGTGCAGGGGCTCCAGCGGATGATCGACGGCGAGGCGTACTGCGTCGACATCCTGCTCCAGATCTCGGCCGTTCAGGGCGCGCTCGAGCAGGTCGAAAAGCTTCTGCTCGGTCGCCACATCGAGTCGTGCGTGGCCGACGCGCTGCGCACGGGCTCGAAGAGCGAGCGCCAGCAGAAGATCGACGAGCTGCTCGACGTGTTCGCCCGCTTCAGGGGCAAGTGATGGCGGAGCAGGTCAAGGATCTCGTCGCGCCGGTCCGCGGCATGCACTGCGCGGCCTGTGTGGGGAAGGTCGAGCGCGCGCTGACTTCGGTGCCGGGTGTCGACCAGGCGTCGGTCAATCTGGCGACCGAGCAGGCGACGGTCTCGTTCGACCCGGACCGCACGAACGTCGAGGCCCTCCGAGCCGCGGTCGCCGCCGCCGGCTACGAGCTGGCCGAGCCGCGCGCCGGCGCCGGACCGGTCGACGACGCGGCCCAGGCCGAGCGCGAAGCCGAGCAAGCTCGCCAGCGGACCCGCCTGATCGTCGGCGCGGTCCTGTCCGTGCCAGTCCTGCTCGGCGGGATGGCGCATCTCCTCCCGTGGGTACCCGCCGTCTTGCAGAATCCGTGGGTCCTGCTGGTCCTCACCACGCCGGTACAGTTCTGGGTCGGCTGGCAGTTCCACCGGGGATTCCTGCACGACCTCCGCTATCGGAGCGCGTCGATGGCCACCCTCGTCTCGGTCGGGACGAGCGCGGCGTACTTCTTCAGTGTCGCGGTCACCCTGTGGCCCCACGCGTTCCCGCCGCACGGCGCGATGACCTACTACGACGTGAGCGCGGTCGTGATCACGCTGGTCGTGCTCGGACGCTGGCTCGAGGCCCGCGCGCGCGGACGCACGTCGGCGGCGATCCGCCGGCTGGTGAGCCTGGCGCCGCGGACCGCCCGGGTCGTACGCGAGGGGGCCGAGATCGACGTGCCGACGGCTGAGGTGCAGGTCGGAGACTTCGTCCGGATCCGCCCGGGCGAGCGCGTGCCGGTCGACGGAGTCGTGACCGAGGGGGCGTCGACGATCGACGAGTCGATGCTGACCGGCGAGAGCGTGCCCGTCGAGAAGCGGCCAGAGTCGACGGTCTTCGCCGGCACCGTCAACCGCACCGGCAGCTTCATCTTCCGCGCGGCGCGTGTGGGTAGCGAGACGACCCTGGCGCGCATCGTGAAGCTCGTGGCCGACGCCCAGGGCTCGCGGGCGCCGATTCAGCGGCTGGCCGACCGGGTCGCCGCCGTATTCGTGCCGATGGTGCTGGCGATCGCGGCGCTGACGTTTCTCGCGTGGTGGATCTTTGGGCCTGCGCCTTCGGCGCTCTACGCCCTCACCAACGCGGTGGCGGTGCTCGTCATCGCGTGCCCGTGCGCCATGGGGCTTGCGACGCCGACCGCGATCATGGTCGCCACCGGCCGCGGCGCCGAGCTCGGCATCCTCGTCAAGAGCGCGACGGCACTCGAGCTGCTCTATCGCGTGGACACGGTAGTGTTCGACAAGACCGGCACCCTGACGATCGGCCGCCTCGCGGTCACCGACGTGCTCGCGGCGGCCGGCGGCGCCGCCGACGAGATCCTCGCGCTGGCGGCGGCCGCGGAGCAGGGCTCGGAGCACCCGCTCGGTGAGGCGATCGTCGCGCGGGCCAAGGAGCGCGGCCTGGCGCTGCCGCCGATCAGCGAGTTCACGACGATCCCGGGCCAGGGGATCGACGCGATGGCCACCGACGGGCGTGTTCTCCTCGGTAATCGCGCGTTGATGGACGCGCGGGGGATCGAGGTCGAGGCGCTCGCGCCGCGGGCCCGGGCGCTCGCCGCCGACGGCAAAACCGTGGTCTATCTGGCATTCGCGGGGCGCGCGCTCGGCCTCATCGCGGTCGCCGACGTGCTGAAGCCCGAGGCGGCCGACGTCGTCGTGGCGCTCGCGAAGCGTGGCCTGGACGTCGCGATGCTCACCGGCGATGCTCGGCCGACCGCCGAGGCCATCGCGGCCGCTGCCGGCGTGAAGCGCGTCCTGGCCGAGGTGCTGCCCGAGGACAAGGCCCGCGAGATCGAGAAGCTCCAGGGGGACGGGCACCGCGTCGCGATGGTCGGCGACGGGATCAACGACGCGCCCGCCCTGGCGCGCGCCCACGTCGGCATCGCGATGGGCTCCGGCACCGACGTGGCGATCGAAGCGGCCGACGTGACCCTCGTGCGCGGTGACCTCCACGGTGTCGTGAACGCGGTGGACCTCTCGCGCCGGACGATTCGCATCATCAAAGAGAATCTGGTGTGGGCATTCGGCTACAACGTGGTGCTGATTCCCGTCGCGGCGGGCGTGCTCTATCCGATCTGGGGGGTGCTGCTCTCGCCGATCCTGGCCGGCGCGGCGATGGCCTTCTCGTCGGTCTCCGTGGTGTCCAACAGCTTGAGACTGAAGAAATGGCGCAGCGAGGTCGGCAGGTAGGACGCCCGACGCTCCCTTGGCTCGAAAGGAGATGCATCGATGGCCCTCGATCCCGTGTGCAAGATGACGGTAGAGCCCGCGAAGGCCGCCGCTCAGTCGACCTACCGAGGCCAGACCTATTACTTCTGCGCGGTCGGCTGCAAGCAGCAGTTTGACAAGGAGCCCGAGAAATACCTGGGCAAGTGATCGCCCCAGCGCTCCTCCAGGGACGCGATCGATACGAGCGCGTGATGGACGGGTGGGTGGACAACACGCATCCCGATGCCTTCACGCACACGGTCGTGCTCCGCGACGACGATGGCGCCATGGAGCTCTCGATCGTGGCGGAGCCTTCACCGACGTATCTGATCCGCGACGCGCGCTGCCGGTCGGTGGCCGGCGCGCTCGATCCGAACATGGCGGCGAGCCTCGAAAAGCTCGCCGGGACACCGATGGTCGGCGGCCTGAGCCGTCGGGTCGGCGAGCTCACCGGCTCCGGCCCGGGCTCCGCCTTCGTGCTGGGCGCCGTGATCGAGGTGGGCCGGCTTGCGCGCCAGGTGGCAAGGCTACCCGCGGAGCGCGCAGCGCGTGCGGCGGGCGGCAACGCATGGGAGTGCTGGCAGCTCGACATGACTGGATGGGTCGACCTGCCGAATTCGTGCTTCACGTACACCGACGCCGGTCGGAGCCTCTTCGGTACCCGCACGGTCACGACGCCGATGCAGGCCGATCTCTACAGCTCTCGCGTCGGTCAGCGGCGCGTCTTCGAGCGCAAGAAGATCGCCCGAATCGCCCGGCACGCCGGGCGCCTCCGGCTCTTCCACTCCATGCATGACAACGTCCACGGATTCGAGATCACGTACGAGATCGACCTGGCGACCGGCACGTTCGTGCGAGCCGAGCACCTCACGCCGCGGCTACCCTACATGGGCATCTGCTCGGAGCCTCAGCGGAAGATCGCGGCGCTCCTAGGCGAGACGGCCGACGATGGACTTCGCCGGCGCATCCAGACCCATCTCGGCGGTGAGACCGGCTGCGCTCAGCTCTACGACCTGACCTCCGATCTCCTCAAGCTCCTGATCTGAGCAGGCTGGGATGGCCGACGCGGCCGACCTCCATCGCGCCTTGATCGACGGGTTGGTCCGCCGCGGAAGCATCACGGACTCCCGCGTCGAGGCGGCGTTTCGCGCGATCCCGCGCCATCTCTTCTTGCCCCGCGTGCCTCTCGACGAGGTCTATCGAGACCAGGCGATCCCGACCAAGACGGTCGACGGCGAAGCGGTCAGCTCCTCGTCCCAGCCCGAGATCATGGCGGTGATGCTCGAGCAGCTCGAGCTCACGCCGGGGCTGCGCGTTCTCGAGATCGGCGCCGGCACCGGGTACAACGCCGCGCTGATGGCGCACATCGTGGGCGACAAGGGCGCGGTCGTCACCGTGGACGTCGACGAGGACATCGTCGACGGTGCGCTGGCGCACCTGGCCGCGGCCGGCTCGGGCTCCGTCCAGGTAGTCCTGGGCGACGGCGGGCTCGGATACTCCGACGGCGCGCCCTACGATCGCGTCATTCTGACGGTCGGCGCGTGGGACATCGCCCCGGCCTGGTGGACACAGCTGCGCCCGGGTGGGCGACTCGTGCTCCCGCTCGCTGTCGGGGGCGCTCAGAAATCGGTGGCGTTCGTCCACGCTGGAGATCACCTCGTGAGCGCCTCGGTCAGGGACTGCGTGTTCATGCGCCTCAGAGGAGAGTTCGCCGCGCCGCCGAATCGCTTCGATCTCGGCGCCTCGCCCGGCCTGCGCCTCTACGTTCGCGATTCAGGCGCTATCGATCGAGCGGCGGCCTACGCGCTCCTGAAGCGTGACCCGGTCGATCTTCCGACTGGCGTCGAAGTGATGGGACGGGAGGTGGCCGGTGGCCTGGTGCTCTGGATCTCGCTCCGCGAGCCCGGCTTCTGCTGGCTCGAAGCGCTCGGCCCGGAGGCCGACGACCGACCCGTGCCTCCGCTGTACGTGGTGCCCGGCAAATACCGCTCCGCGGCCGGCGTATGCGAGGCGGCGAGCGCCGGTTTCTACATGCGCCCGTCGGGAGACCCTGGCTCGGAACCCCGGCCCTTCGAGCTCTACGTGCGAAGCTTCGGTGAGGAGCACACGGCTCGGCGCCTCCGCGAGCACGTTCGGGCGTGGAACGGCGCGGGTCGCCCCGGCAGCGATGGGCTCAGAATTCGCGCGCTGCGGATCGAGACGCCGTACACGCCGGCCGTTCACGAGTGGGTCGTCGACAAGCGATGGACACGGCTCGTGCTCGACTGGCCTGATCGGCTCGCGCGCGAAGCGCCGTCGAGCTAGTCGTCGATCGAGAGCGAGTTCGGCAGGTTATACTACCGAACTACATGTCGTTTTTGCCCGTTGGTAAGCTTCGCGCCGAGACGCTGCAGGCGATCTTCGACAAGCACCACACCAAGGATCCCCGCGTCGTTGTTGGCCCCCGCGTGGGTGAGGACGCGGCCGTCATCGACATGGGCGACCGGTATCTCGTCGCGACCAGCGATCCAATCACATTCGCGACCGCCGAGATCGGCTGGTATGCGCTCCAGGTCAACGCCAACGACATCGCGGTGCGCGGCGCGCGCCCGCGCTGGTTTCTGGCGACCGTGCTGCTGCCGCCCGGCGCCACCACCGACGCCTCGGTCGAGGCGCTGTTCGCCGAGCTGCACGCCGCGTGCGAGGAGCTCGAGGTCGTCCTGGTCGGCGGGCACACCGAGATCACGCACGGACTCGACCGGCCGATCGTCGCCGGCACGATGCTCGGCGAGGTCGAGAAGGACAAGCTCGTGACCACGGCCGGGGCGCGCGTAGGCGACGCCGTCGTGATGACCAAGGGCGTTCCGCTCGAGGGCGCGGCGATCATCGCGCGCGAAAAGGAAGCCGTGCTGCGCGAGCGCGGCGTATCGCCGTCGGCCATTCGGCGCGCCAAGGGTTTTCTGAAGAGCCCGGGCCTCAGCGTCTTGCCCGAGGCCGAGATCGCCTGCGAGCTGGCCATCGTGCACGCGATGCACGATCCGACGGAGGGCGGCATCGCCACCGCGCTCGTCGAGCTGGCCGACGCCGCGGGAGTCGGCCTCAGGATCGATCGCGACCGCATCATGGTGCTGCCGGAGGGCCGCGCGCTCTGCGACGCGTTCGGTCTGGATCCGCTCGGCACGATCGCCTCGGGCGCGCTCCTGATGACTCTCGCGCCGGCCGACGCCGGCATCGTGATCCACGCGCTCGCGCGCGAGTCGATCGACTGTCACTTCATCGGCCAGGTCGTGCCGCGCGAGCAGGGCGTGACCCTGGTGAGCGGCAGCCGCCAGGAGCCGATGCCGGTGTTCGCGCAAGACGAAATCTCACGCTTGTTCCAGGGCGGGTGACGGCATGCCCTTGATTGGCTACTCGCACCGCCCCGTCGCCCTCGGGCGCCGGGGCATGGTCGCCTCGGCGCACTCCTACGCCACGCTCGCCGGCCTCGACGTCCTGAGATCGGGCGGCACCGCGGCCGATGCCGCGGTCGCGGTCAACGCGGTGCTCGGTGTGACCCAGCCCGAGAACTGCGGCGTCGGCGGCGACATCTTCTGTCTCTACTACGAGGCCGCGACGGGGCGCGTCCACTTCCTCAACGGCGCCGGCCGTTCGGGCTCGCGCGCAAGCCTCGCCGAGCTGCGCCGGCGCGGCATGGAACGCCTGCCGGTCACCGGCCCAGCCACGGTCAGCGTGCCCGGATGCGTGCGCGGCTGGGCGATGCTCCTCGAACGCTTTGGCACCAGGTCGCTCTCCGAGCTTCTTCAGCCGGCGATCCACTGGGCGTCGCGCGGATTCCCGACGGGGTCGCTCCTGAGTCAGGTGATCCGCGAGAACCTCGCCGTCCACAAGGACGCGGAGTGGCAGCAGGTCTTCGTGCCGGGCGGCAAGAACCCGGCGTTCGGCGAGCTGCTGATCCAGGCCGACCTGGGACGCACCCTGAGCGAGCTGGCCACCGAGGGGCCCGACCTCTTCTATCACGGCCGCGTGGGCCAGGCGATCGCGCGACGGATGCAGGCCGACGGCTTTCTGACCCAAGACGATCTGGCGCGCCACACGGGCGAGTGGGCTGAGCCGATCTCGACGAGCTATCGCGGCCGGACCGTCTACCAGACCCCGCCGCCCACCCAGGGGCTTGTGGCGCTCCTCGGTCTCAACATCCTCGAGGGCTTGTGGCTCGCCGATCATCGACCGCAGTCGATCGAGCACCTGCACATGCTGGTCGAGATCTCGAAGCTGGCGTACGCCGACCGTGACCGCTGGATCGCCGATCCGGCGCACGCGGGGGTGCCGGTGTCCGGGCTCCTGGCCAAGTCGTACGCGGCGCGGCGGCGCGACGAGTTCGATCCGTCCAAGGCGCACGCCTATCCCTTTGGCGATCCGACCGGCGATACCACGGGCTTCGTGGTGGCTGACGAGCGCGGTAACCTGATCAGCGTGATCCAGAGCCTCTTCAACGCGTTCGGCTCGGGCGTGGTCCCGCCGGGGACGGGCGTGGTGCTGCAGAACCGCGGGCGGCATTTCACCACGGATCCCGAGCATCCATCCGCGCTGGCGCCCGGCAAGCGCCCGTTCCACACGCTGATGGCGTGCATCGCTACGCGCGACGGCCGTCCCGAGCTCGGCTTCGCGACGATGGGCGGAAACGGCCAGGCGATGTTCCACCTGCAGGTGCTCACGAACCTTTTCGACTATGGCATGGACATCCAGGAGGCGATCGAGCGGCCGCGGTTTCTGATCGGCGCCTTCTTGCCGGGCGATTCGGACGACATGACCCATATCGAGTCCCGCGTGAGCGCCGATGTCCTGGCCGGTCTGGTCGCCAGGGGCCATCGGGTCACCGCGGCGCCCGAGCTCTTCTGGCGATGCGGCCACGCCCACGGGATCGTCCGGCGCGAGGGCACGTTGATGGGCGGCGCCGATCCTCGCGGCGACGGCCTCGCGCTCGGGTTCTAGCGATGCGTCCAGGCTGGGCGCTCGCGCTCGTCGTTCTGCTGACGCTGCTGGCTACGCCGGCCGCGGCGGCGGACTGGGGCCAGATCCGGCCGGCAATGACGACACAATCGGAGGTTCGCGGCCGATACGGCGCGCCGACGCGGGAGACCGCGCAGAAGATCGAGGGTTACGACGCCGTCCAGTGGGTGTACGACGGCGCGCAGGCACCGGCCGGCATCAACAAGATGATCGTCGACTTCGGTATCCTGACGCCTTCGGGCTATCGCAAGGACGTCGTCCGCACGTTCCGGCTCGAGCCCAAGCACGACGTCTTCAACCGCAAGCTGATTCTGGACGGCTGGGGCCTGCCGGCCCGCCGGGGCAAAGAGGGCGAGCTGGAGTTCTTCCTCTACGAAGAGGGCCTGATGGTCTACTTCGCGAAGGACGAGCAGACCGTCCTCGCGATGATCTTCACTCTGCCGCAGCCGCTCCCGCCCGCTCAGCGATGAAGGACGAAGATCTGCGCGGGCTCCACGTTCGGGTGTAGCTCGACGTAGTTCCTGGCGCCACGCCACTCGTACCACCGGTCGCTGACCAGCTCGTGCACGCGATAGGCCTGCGATCCACCGATCCCGAGATCCGCGATGGGCACGTCCACCGGTGAGGCGTGGGTGGCGAAGGGGTCGATGTTGACGGCCACGAAGACCAGGTTGTCGCGCTCCGGCGTCATCTTCCCGTAGAAGAGGATGTTCGGATCGTCGGCGTTGTAGAAGCGGAGGTTCGTGTAGGCGTGCAGCGCGCGGTTCTCGCGCCGGATCCGATTGAGGCGCGTCACGTAGTCCACGAGGTTCCCCGGCGCGTTCCAGTCGCGCGCCTTGTACTCGTACTTCTCCGAGTTCAGGTACTCCTCGGAGCCGGGCTCTCGCGGCACGTTCTCGCAGAGCTCGTAGCCCGAGTACATGCCGTAGAGCGACGACATCGTCGCGGCCAGGACGAGCCGCGTCTTGAATGCGGGCCGCCCGCCGCGCTGCAGGGTCTCGTGGAGGATGTCGGGCGTGTTCGGCCAGAGGTTGCCGCGAAAATACTCGGCGACCGGCGGCGTCGTGATCTCCGTGAGGTAGTCGATCAGCTCCTGCTTCGTGTTGCGCCACGTGAAGTACGTGTAGGACTGCGTGAAGCCCGACTTGGCCAGCACCTTCATCATCTTCGGCCGCGTGAACGCCTCGGCCAGGAAGACGACGTCGGGATGCGCGTCCTTGATCGAGCGGATCAGCCACTCCCAGAACTTCACGGGCTTGGTGTGGGGATTGTCGACGCGGAACGTGTTGACGCCGTGACCGATCCAGAACTCGAGGATCCGCCGCATCTCCTCCCAGAGCGCCGGCGCCGCCTCGCTCACGAAGTTGACCGGGTAGATGTCCTGATACTTCTTGGGCGGGTTCTCGGCGTACTTGATCGTGCCGTCGGGGCGGTGGAAGAACCACTCCGGATGCTCGCGTACCCAGGGATGATCGGGCGAGCACTGGATCGCGAAGTCGAGCGCGACCTCGAGCCCGAGCCGCTTGGCGGCCTCGACGAACCGGTCGAAGTCCTCCAGGGTGCCGAGGTCCGGGTGCACCGCCATGTAGCCGCCGTCGGCGCTGCCGATCGCCCACGGGCTACCCGGATCATCCGGGGCGGCGACCAGCTCGTTGTTGCGTCCCTTCCGATGCGCCTTCCCGATCGGATGGATCGGCGGCAGGTAGACCACATCGAAGCCCATCGAGGAGGCCCGAGCGAGCTGCGCCTCGGCTTCCTTGAAGGTGGCGCTGCGGTCCGACGCCGTCCCGGAGCGCGGGAAGAACTCGTACCACGCGGCGAAGCGCGCGCGCACCGGATCGACGGTCACCTCGAATTCGCGCTCGGCCCACGTCGCTTCCGAGCGGTCGAGGTATCTGGCCATCAGCGTGCTGAGCTCCGGCTCGGCGGCTGCGGCGACGGCTGAGGCGGGCGAGCCGGCGCGCTCGATGCGGCCGGCGTAGGCTTCGAGCGCGGTGCGATCCGCGCCGCCCGCCCGCTTCGTCGCGTCGCGGATCAGCGCCCGCCCCTCGCCGAGCGCGCTCGTGAGATCCTGGCCGCCCGCGTGGCGCTTCTGGAGATCCGCGAGCCAGGACTGGAACGTCTCGGTGAGCGCTTCGATCGTGTAGCGATATCGGCCGGTCGCCTCCACCGTGAACGTGCCCGCCCAGCGGTCGTTGTCCACGTGGTGCATCGGGCTCTCCCGCCAGGCCCTGTCGCTGTCGCGGCGATAGCGAAGATAGGCGACCAGCACGTCGTGGCCGTCCTTGAAGATGTCGGCGGTGACCTCGATCACCGCGCCGACCTCGCGCTTGATGGGATAGCGCCCGTCGTCCACGGCCGGCGCGATGCTCTCGATGACGACGGTCCGGCGGGGCGTGTCGATCGAGCGGGTGCTCACGGCCGGGTCACCGCGACAGGTTGAAGGCGAGGACGGTCGCGAGCGGCGAGAGCTCGCCGCGCGCCTCGGGCCGCTCGCTCCAGATCTCGAAGAAGCGGTTCTGGGTCGCCCAGTGTCCGTACCGGATGCCGAGCCGACGCGCGCCCTCGATCAGCGCGGTCGCCTGCGCGACGCGCTCGCGCGACGGCGTCTCGGCGACGGCGTCGAGGGCCCGCGCCACGGCCGCGTGCATGAGGAACCGCTGGGGCATGAGGTCGAGCGTCAGGCCGAGCGCCCTGGCCTCGTCGACGATGCCGACGACACGTTCGGGGATGACGAGCTGCTCCGGTAGCGACAGGAGCTCGGCGGTGATCTGCTCCTCCATCACATGGCGGGCGACGATCGCGAGCGTCTCGGGCACCGGCGCGTCGGCCTCGCGCAGGTAGTGCACGAGCTTACGGGTCTCCTCCCAGATCTTCCGGTACGTCTCCTCGTGGCGTTCGAGCATGGCACGGATGACGTTGCGCAGGACGCGCCGGCGCTCGTCGAGGAAGAGGTGGCTGAGCGACGAGAGCCCGCCCGGGAAGTACTCGTCGAGCCCGCGCACGAGATCGGCCACGCTCAGCCGCGCGCAGCGCGCGAGCAGGTCGGTCTTCAGCGCATCGTACGTCGCCTGGTCGTCCCAGCTCCGGACGCCGCACGAAAAGTCGTGGCCGCCGAAATGGGCCAGCGCGTACGTCATCTCCCGCGCCTCGCCGGTGACCGCGGAGCTGGCCCGCACGTGCGCGACGGCGAGTGTCGTGCCGTCGGCGGATTCCCGCGCCTCGTCGAGCCGCTCGACCCGGTAGGCGTAAATCCGCGCGTCCGCCGGGTATTCGTCCAGGAGTCCGGTGATCGCGTAGTGGGTCACGACGCGAGTCAAGTTGACCGCGGTCGGTCGGACCAGCCGGCGATAGACCTCAGCGCCGTCGCGCATCTCCGGCACGTTGCTCGGCGCCGCCGCCAGCCGGCGGACGAACTCGTCCTCGAGCCGCCCGCCGCCGAGATCGTTCAGGTACTGCAGCGCCATCGCCGCGTAGCGGAGGATCTGCACCGGCTCGATCGCTGAGATCTCGTCGAAGAACCAGCCGCACGAGGTGTACATGAGCAGGCGATTGCGCTCGAGCTCGAGCAGGCGCCGCGCCTCGACGCGCGCGGCCTGGTCGAGCGGCCCACGGGCGTGGCTCTCGAAGAACGCGTCGAGCCGCTCCGGGCTCCGGTCGAGGAGCACGGCGGCGTAGTCGTCGCGCGCGGCCCACGGGTCTTTCAGGTGCGCCGAGGCGCGCGCCTCGAAGAACGGATCGATCTGATCGCGGAGCCAGTCGAGGGCCTCGCGCAGCGGAGCCCGCCACCGCTGGTGCCAGTCGCCGCGCGTGCGGCAACCGCAGTCCGAGCGCCACCGCTCGATGCCATGCGCGCAGCTCCATGAGGTGCGCTCGTGGATCTCGACCTCGTGGGTCGGCGAACTGGCCGCCAGGAACGCGGCGTAGTTCGTGAGCGCTACGGTACCCTCGGCCTCGATCTGCTGGACCGCCGCCGCCAGCGCCATCTCGCCGAAGCGGCTGTGGTGGCCATAGGTCTCGCCGTCGGTGGCGCAGTGAACCAGCTGCGGCCAGGTGCGCGCGTCGGCGAAGGCGGCGTTGAGCCATGCCACCAGGTTCTCGGAGCGCTCGAGCAGCCGCTCGAACGCGATCGCGCGCGAGATGTGCCCGTCGTAGAAGAACAGCGCGAGGCTCAGGCCGCGCGGCCCCTTCCAGAGATAGGGACGGCTTGGGTCGATCCCACCGCCGACGTCCTCCCAGGCCTCGGTATCGAGGGCGCGCACCCGAGCGGCCTGGTAGGGAGCCAGGATCGTGAATTTCACGCCGGCCTCGGCCAGCACCTCGAGCGATTCGTTGTCGACCGCGGTCTCGGGGAGCCAGAGGCCCTCGGGATCGCGTCCGAAGCGCGCGCGGAAGTCCTCGATGCCCCACCGCACCTGCGTGACCTTGTCGCGGCGCGTGGCCAGCGGCATGATCATGTGGTTGAAGACCTGCCCGCACGCGTTGCCGTGACCGCGAGCGGCCACGCTCGCGCGATCGGCCTCGATGATCTTCGCGTAGACGTCCGGCCGATGGCGCTCGAGCCAGGCGAAGAGCGTCGGCCCGATGTTGAACGAGATCTTCTCAAAGTTGTTGACGATGTCGAGGACGCGGTTCTGCTCGTCGACGCGGCGGGCCGCCGTGTTCGGCGCGTAGCACTCGGCGGTGACGCGCTCGTTCCAGTCGTGATGCGGCGCCGCCGAATCCTGCACCTCGACCGACTCGAGCCAGGGGTTCTCGCGCGGCGGCTGATAGAAGTGACCGTGAATGACGATGGCGCGGTTCAAAATTCCTCGATGCCGCGGAGGAACTCGCGGCGGCCGCCCCGGGGCACCACGACGAGGCCCGAAGGATCGACGTGATAGGTGCGGCGATCGGCGGCCAGATCGTGACCGATCTCGGCGCCGGCTGGAATGATGTTGAAACGGTCGACGATGGCGCGCCTGAGATGCGCACCCTTGCCGACCGTGGTGTGATCCATGACGATCGAATCCTCGATCACCGCGCCCTCGTTGACCCACACGGACCGACCGAGGATCGAGTTCCTGATCGTCGCGCGCTTGACCAGCGACGATTCGCCGATCTGCGCGTTGTCGACGTCGCCCCCGATGAAGCGGGCGGCCGGGCCGGCGTGATGCTCGCTGCGGACGGGCCAGAGCCGGTTGTCGAGGTCGAACCGCGGCGACTCGCCCAGGAGGTCCATGTGGGCCTCCCAGTAGGACGAGATCGTCCCGACGTCGCGCCAGTACGCCTGCTCCTCGTACGGTTTCACGCCGGGTACGTCGTTCTTCTGAAAGTCGTACGCGAAGACCCGGCCGGTCGGAACCATCTCGGGGATGATCGAGCGGCCGAAGTCGTGGTCGGTGGACCGGCGCGCGTCGGCGACGAGCGCGTCGACGAGCGGCTGGCGCGAGAAGATGTAGTTGCCCATCGACACCAGCGCGCGCTCGGGATCGTCGGGCAGGGGCGTGGGCTTCGCCGGCTTCTCGTCGAAGTGGACGACGCGGCCCGCGCGGTCCACGCCGAGCACGCCGAACTGACGTGCGTCGCTGAGCGACACCGGTCGGGCCGCGATCGTCACGTCGGCGTCCGACTCCTGGTGGTAGGCGAGCATCTGGTTCACGTCCATCCGGTAGACATGATCGGAGCCGAAGACCGCGATGACGTCGGCGTTGAAGTCGTCGATCAGGTTCAGATTCTGCAGCACCGCGTCGGCGGTGCCGCGATACCAGGCGGCGCCGACCCGCATCTGCGGCGGCACGACCGTCACGAAGAAATCGGGCAGCATGCCGCTCGTCCGCCAGGCCAAGCGCAGGTGCTCGATCAGCGACTGGGCCTTGTACTGCACGAGGACGTAGAGCGAGGGCATATCCGAGTTCATGAAGTTCGAGAGCACGAAATCGATCAGGCGATGTCGGCCGCCGAACGGCACCGCCGATTTCGAGCGCTCGCGGGTGAGGGGCTGCAGGCGATCGCCGCGGCCACCGGCCATGACCATCGCGAGCACACGAGCGCGACGGGGCATGGTACTCAGCTCGCCGCGGGCGTATCGAGACCCCAGGCGGGGTTGAGATCCGGGAAGCAGAAGTCGTCGCGCTCGAGCCGCCCGAGCGAGTGGGCCGCGTCGGGCGAGAGCGTATCGCCGGCCTCGAGCGCGCGCGCCATCTCGCAGAGACGCTTGAACTCGGCGTAGTGCTCGGCCACGCGCCGCTCGGCGTAGTCCGACGCCGTGCCGGTCGTGATCAGGAACTGCCAGTCGGAGGACTGGAGCAGCAGCAGCTCGCGCGTGGCCTGGGCGATCACCCGCTGCAGCTCGGGCCGGCCATTGAGCTTCGCGAGGTGCCCGACCCATTCCGCCTCGGCGCTGTAGACGCGATCCCACGTCCACTCGGTGCCGCGATTCAACCACACCCGATGGTCGCCGCCCTCGCCCCAGGAGCCCTCGGGGAGAGACAGGGTCGTTCGGGCCGGCACCGCCTCCAGGGCCTCGCCGAGCGTCATGCGCGGGACGCTGCGGCGCTCCATCTCACGCGCCACGTGCTCGAGCCACATGGGCCCTTCGAACCACCAGTGGCCGAAGAGCTCGGCGTCGTACGGGGAGCATACGAGCGACGGGCCCTTCCCCGCGTGGGTCAGGGTGTCGACGACCAGGTCGACGAAGTGCGGCGCCTGCTGGCGGACCTTCTGCGCGGCGACCTCGGGGTCGTACACGACCTTGGTGCCGAGATCGCCCTGGTTGTCGGTGATACGCCAGAACCGCAGGCCTCCCGGGAAGTGCTTCTTGTGGAACTCGAGATAGGCGTACTCGCCGGGGTAGCCGTGCTCCCGGCTCCACACCTGTAAGGTCGTGCGCGGATCACGGAAAAACGCGACGGCCTGCCCGCGGCCGCCGCGCGAGGCTACGCGGTACGGTTGATACGGCGAGCGCGCCTGACCGGCCGGTACCGCCGCCAGGGGCTCACTCTTCTCCTGCGCTTTCAACGGCAGGAAATCGCGGTACAGAAAGAGCGGCTGCCCGGCGGAGACCAGGTGGGCGTCGGCGATGAAATACTCGAGCCCGTTCTTCGCCAGCATCTCCTCGATGCCCGGTCGCATGCGCCGATCGCGTCCGCTCTCGGGACCGGTCGGGGGCGTCCATTCGTATCGGGGCCGGTAGGCGCACTCTGGCAGCCAGATCCCCCGCGGCGCGCGGCCGAAATGCCGGCGGTGGGTCTCGACGGCGGTGCGCAGCTGCAGCTGGATCGACTCATCCCTCGCCAGGAGGGGCAGGTAGCCGTGGGTCGCGGCGCAGGTGATGATCTCGATGTGTCCCGCTCGCTGCAGATCAGCGAACGTGCCGGGAATATCCCCCCCGATTCGCCGGTGCATTTCCCACATCCGCTCGAAGAACTCCTCCCAGAAGTGGGTGAGGCCGACGATCTCCTTGTTGCCGGCACGCGTGAAATGCTCTCGCGACTCCGTGCAGGCGCGGCGAACGTTATCGTGGTAAAAAGATAGTTCCTTCTGGAATTCGGGCGAGGCGAGCTGCTCGGTCAGCACCGGCGAGAGGTTGATCGTCCACTTGGGCGAAATCCCATCGGCGACCAGGCGGTGGGCCGTTTCGAGCAGCGGCAGGTAGCACTCGAACGCCGCCTCGCAGAGCCAGTCGCTGCCATGGGGCCAGCGGCCGTGATTGACCACCATCGGAAGATGGGTATGCAGTACCAAGGCGAATGGTGAGGCCATGGGGTCTTCATTGGACCGTATGAGCGCGCTCGGTGCAAGCCTTCTCGCGAACGGCGTCACATTTCGAGTCTGGGCGCCTCGGTGTCGCTCGGTCGACGTGGTCGTCGATGGCCGAGCGATCGAGGCCCTCCACATGCGCGAGGGCGGCCTCTTCGAGACCACGCTGGAGGGGCTGGCCGAGGGCGTGCGCTACAAGTACCGGCTCGACGCGACCCGGTACCGACCCGATCCCGCCTCGCGATTTCAGCCCGAGGGTGTGCACGGGCCGTCGGTCGTCGTCGATCCCACGCGCTTCGTGTGGACCGATCAGGAATTCCCGGGCCACACGCTCGGCGAGCTCGTCTTCTACGAGCTCCACGTGGGCGCCTTCACGCCACCCGGCACGTTCGAGGCGATCATTCCGCACCTGGCTCGGCTGGTCGAGCTCGGAGTGACCGCGATCGAGCTGATGCCGATCGCGGAGTTTCCGGGCTCGCGCAACTGGGGCTACGACGGCGTGCACCTGTTTGCGCCGCAGTCGACCTACGGCGGGCCGCGCGGGCTCCGCCGTCTCGTGGATGCCTGCCACGCGCGCGGGCTCTCGGTGTACCTCGACGTCGTCTACAACCACCTCGGGCCCGAGGGAAACTACCTCGCCGAGTTCGGTCCCTACTTCGCCGACAAGACGCAGACCGCGTGGGGACCGGCGGTGAACTACGACGGAACCGGCTCGGAGGGCGTGCGCCGTCATATCATCGAGAACGGGCGCATGTGGGTGAACGAATTCCACATCGACGGCTTCCGGCTCGACGCGATCCACGCGATCTACGATACGGGCCCGGTGCACGTGCTCACCGAGTTCGCCGACGCAGTGCGGAGCGAGGCGGCGCGGCTGGGCCGGCGCGTCCACGTGATCGCCGAGTCGCACGACAACGACCGAAAGATCGTGCTGCCGACGAGCGTTGGCGGCCTCGGCCTCGACGCGGTCTGGTCGGACGATTTTCACCACGCGCTGCACCGGCGGCTCACCGGCGAGTCGATGAGCTACTACGTCGATTTTGGCGAGGAGCAGCACCTGGAGCGGACGATCGCCGAGGGCTTTGCCTTCCAGGGTGAGCCGTCGGAGTATTTCGGCCGGCCGCGCGGCACGCCGAGCGGCGATCTGCCCGGCGAACATTTCGTGATCTGCCTGCAGAACCACGATCAGGTCGGCAACCGCCCGCAGGGCGAGCGGCTCGGCACGCTCGTGCCCTTCGAGGCCGTGAAGCTCGCGGCGTGCCTCATGTTCGTGACGCCGGCCATCCCGCTCATGTTCATGGGCGAGGAGTACGGCGAGACCGCCCGCTTCCAGTTCTTCTGCTCGTTCCTCGACCGCAACCTGGCCGAAGCGGTGCGCAAGGGCCGCGCCGAGGAGATGACGCGATGGGACTGGCGCGGGCCGATCGCAGATCCCAACGCCCCGAACACGTTCGTCAGCTCGCGGCTCAATCACTCGCTGACCGGCGCGCCGAAGCATCGCGGCCTGCGTGAGCTCTACCGCCGCTGGCTGACGCTCCGGCGCACGCATCCGGCGCTCGGCACGCGCCACAAGCAGCTCGCGCGCGTCGCGCGCGAGGCGGACGGCGCCGTGCTGGTCGTGACGCGCGCGACGCCCGAGGGCGACGAGGTCAAGCTGGTCGCGAACCTGACTTCGAAGACCCAGGCGCTCACCCTGGAGGCGCCGGACTGGCGCGTGCTGATCGACAGCGACGCCGAGACCTTCGCGGGCACGAGCACGGCGGTGCCGCTGGCGCCCTACCAGTGCTTGCTGTACGAGGCGAGGCGGTGATAGCGTCCGGCTCGTGACGCGCGGCCCCGATCTGATCGACCAGATCCTTGCCCTCGATCCGGGCCATCGCGACATCGCCGCATTCTCGAGATCGGGCGCCGCTCTCGCAGCCGCGCGAGCGCTGCGCGGCGCGCGTCGCGTCCTGATCGTCACCGGCTTCACGGTCGAGCCCGACATGCCCGAGAGCGACGGCCCGCCCGGCGCGGCCGTGCTCGGCCGTGCGCTGCGCCGGCTCGGCGCGCGTGTGACCTATGTCACCGACCAGCCCAACGTGCCGCTCGTCGAAGCGGCGCTCAAGACGCTCGACGAACCGGCGGAGGTGCTCCTCTATCCCGCCGAGACCGACGGCGCGCGCCGCCTCCTCGCATCGGAGAGGCCGACGCACCTGATCGCGATCGAGCGGCCCGGCCGCAACCGCGCGGGCGACTATCTGAACATGCGAGGCCACTCGGTGGCCAGCTGGAACGCGCCGATCGACGAGCTGTTTTTTCGTAGCGAGGAACGTAAGGCCGGCTCGTACCGTGCGTGGCCTGCGAAGGGCACGGGCCGGCTCCGCACGCCCGGACGACGGGCTCGTTCAAAAGCGACCCCACGTCGCGCACGAGGGCCCGTGACGGTCGGCATCGGTGATGGTGGCAACGAGATCGGTATGGGCGCCGTGCGCGCGAAGATCGCACGACTCGACCCGCTTCGCGCGCGGATCGCCACGGTCGTGCCCGTCGACCATCTGGTGGTGGCCGGCGTCTCCAACTGGGGCGGCTACGGTATCGTCGCCGCGCTCGCCCGGCTGACCGGCAATGATCTCCTGCACACGCCGGAGCTCGAGCGCCGGCTGATCGAGGCCTGCGTGGCCGTCGGCGCTTATGACGGTGTGACCCGGCGGCGCGAGCACACGGTGGACGGGCTGAGCGCCGAGACGCACGCCGCCGTCGTCGATCTGCTTCGGCTGGCGGCGCGTTCTCGTCTATGATTGGGACGGACATCAGGAGAGAACCATGACGATCCACGAGGAATATCGCGCGAAGCACGCGAAGTCGGCAGCCCTCTGGGAGCGCGCGCGGCGCTCGATCCCCGGCGGCATCACGCACGACATCCGTCATCTGTCGCCGTTTCCAACCTACATCGAGCGCGCGAACGGCACGCGCAAGTGGGACGTCGACGGCAACGAGTACGTCGACTACTGGATGGGGCACGGCGCCCTCTTCCTCGGTCACTGCCATCCGGCCGTGGTGCGCGCGGTGCAGGAACAGGTCGCGCGCGGCACGCATCTGGGCGGCTGCCACGAGCTCGAGGTGCGCTGGAGCGAGCTCGTGACGCAGCTGGTACCGTGCGCCGAGCTCGTGCGCTTCACGATGTCGGGCACCGAGGCGACGCACCTGGCGATGCGCGTGGCGCGTGCCCACACTGGGCGCTCGCGGATCGTGAAGTTCACCGGCCACTTCCACGGCTGGCACGACGGCGCGGTCGCGGGCGTGAACCCGCCGTACGACGTGCCGATGTCCGCCGGCGTGCCGGGCGCGCTGCTCGATCAGGTGCTGATTTGCCCGCCGAACGACATCAAGGCGGTGCAGGTGGCGTGCGAGCGTGGTGACGTCGCCGCGGTGATCTTGGAGCCGGCCGGCGGCCAGTCGGGAACGACGCCGACCATTCCCGGGTATCTCCAAGAACTGCGCGCGTTGACGACGCGCTACGGCGTGGTGCTGATCTTCGACGAAGTGATCACCGGCTTCCGATACTCGCCGGGCGGCGCGCAGGCGTACTTCGGCGTCACGCCCGATCTGACGACCCTGGCCAAGATCGTCGCGGGCGGCCTGCCGGGCGGCGCTCTTTGCGGCCAGCGCGCGCTGATGTCGCTGCTCGCGTTCCGCGGCGATCCCGACTGGGATCGCCGCCAGCGCGTCGCCCACGCCGGCACGTTCAACGCGAATCCGCTGTGCGCGTCGGCGGCCATCGCGACGCTCGAGCTCTGCGCGGATGCGTCGCTGCAGGCGCGCGCCAACAAGGCAGGCGACGAGCTGCGCCGCGGCCTGTCCGACGTGATGAGGCGCGTCGGCGCCCCGGGCACCTGCTACGGCGAGGCCTCGATCTTCCACGTGTCGTTCGAGGGCAAGCCGGGCCTCGCGGGCCCCGACCGGCCGCGGCGGGGCGGTCTCTACCATCTGCTGCGCTGCGCACTCATGAACAACGGCGTCGATTCGTCGATGAACCACGGCTGGATCTCGGCCGTGCATGGGGACGAGGATCTCGAGCGCACCGTGAAGGCCTACGAGCGAGCGCTCGGCGCCATGGCCGCCGAAGGCGCGTTCAAGGGCGCATGAGGCCGGCTCCGGGAGGCCACGCGCGGCCAACGACGACGGCGGTCCTGCTGCTCCTGGTGCTACTCGCGGGCGGCTGCGTCTACTATCCGACGGTCGAGGACGTGGGCGGCGTACGCCTGGTGCCCGAGCACGGACGCGTGGTGCGTAATGGCGATGGCGCGCTGTTCTTCGTCGACATCAACAGCACGGGCATGTTCGAGGACGCGATCGTGCGCGTCGAGACGCCCATCGCCAAGCGCGCCCAGCTCCTGACCCGGACGGGCGAGACGCTGACCAAGATCGCGGTGCCTGCGACGACGCTCACCCGCTTGCATTCCGACGGCGAGCGCGTCGCCCTCTCCGAGCTGACCCGTGAGCTCAAGCCCGGCGAAGTCGTGATCGTGACGCTCTACTTCGAAAAATCCGGCGCCGTCGGCGTCGTCTCGCCGGTCGAATAGCGCGCGTTTCACCGCCTGAAAGTGTTGTTGATCCGTGATCTGACCGCAACTGTTTGACACCGTGAGTTGGCCGCTCGGGTGAGAGGCATGGGCTCACGCGGCGCGCCGCGGCTGGCCTTGCGGCGTGAAGCGCCCCAGGCAGCGGGCGCCGTACCAGACCGAATGCTGACCATTGAGATGATGCCGGACGAGAACGTGAAGACCCGCGCAGGTGCGGCGGCCGGGCTGCTTGGCCAGCTGCAAGGGCACGAGACCGGCCGTGACCACATTGTCGCGCCCGCCGACGCGCTGGTCTTCGACGCAGAGGATCTGGTCGAGCTCAACGCGGCCGAGGGGGACGAAGGCCGAGGTCGGGTCGGCGGGGGGACGGCCGAACTCGGCGTTGAAGGCCGGGAGGAAGCGCGAGTGGAGATAGCGATTGGCGGCGGCGACGGTGCGGATGCCGGCGACGCGCAGCTCGTTGACCAGGCGGTCTTGCAAGGTGCGGTTGACGCGCTCACTGCGGCCGCGCGCTTGCGGCGAGTAGCCCAGAATGTGCTCGATGCCGAGGCGAGCCAGCGCGCGCCCGACCTGGGTGGGCCGGCGGCGATCCGGTGCGCTGCCGGCCGTGGGCGTGTGCACGGCCCAGTGGGCGCGATCGGTATAGAGCGCCATAGGCAGGCCGTAGCGCTCGAGCACCGCGCGCAAGGCGGCCATAATCGCGGCCACGCTCTCGCCGCCTTCGCGCAGGTCGGCGTAGAGCAGCTGCTTCGTCGCATCGTCGACGACCGCAATCAGCGTGAGCCACTGGTCGGGCACGCGGGCGAGCCAGTGATGGCGACTGCCGTCGAGGTGCAGCAGCTCGCCGAAGCAGAGCCGGGGCTCGCGGCGACGCCGATGCCGACCGCGCGGCTGCTGCTTGGCCACCAGTCCGGCCGCCGGCAACGCCTTCTTCACGAAGGCATAGCAGAAGGGCACGCCGTGCTCCCGGCGGGCGAGCTGATGGAAGTGCCGCACGTTGAAGCCCTGGTAGCGATCGCGATAGAGCGAGAGCACGCGCTGGACCTCGCCGACGGGAGCCCGTTTCGGCGACGGCGTCTGCCGCCGGCGATCGAAGAGCCCCTCATAGCCGAAGTGTTGCAGTCGCCACCGGAGGCGACGAATCGTGCGGGGGCTGTAGCCTAGGATGTCAGCCGCCTGCAGCCAGGTGAGCTTTCCGTCGATCGCACGCAGGATCACTTCCTGCACCTTCATGGCGCGCTCCACAGCAGACTGCGGATAGGCCATGGACACCTCCTCGGTGCCCATTCCTTCCACGGACCGCAGCAAGAGCGGTCATTTCACGGTTCCCCCAACAGCGGTTATTTCACGTATCTCCAACAGTTTCACCGCCTGAAAGTAGACGCCCCCGCGCGCGTCTGCTATCCTCACGCGTCTGGTGGGCAGGTAGCTCAGTTGGTAGAGCACAGGACTGAAAATCCTGGTGTCGGCGGTTCAATCCCGTCCCTGCCCACCAGTTTTTCTCGCGTCTTTCCGTGACATCGGGGGTGATCACTGCGAGGCCACTTTGCTCCGCACTTTCCCGACGATCGGGCGGCGAGCTTGAGAAGCTATGTCCTCAGCGAGTGGCGCGCGCGCACGCGCATCCGCGTTCCTCAGCGTGCCAATGATGACCTGAAACGAAGATCGAGCAAGTCTCGCAGCAGGTGCCGCGTATATGGAAGATAGCGCCAGCCGCCGTGTTCGCAAAGCGATCGAAAGTGCCAACGGAATGCCTCGCGCCGAGCCCCGTTGCTGCGTGAGAACTCAGACGCAGCATGGCAGGCTTGCGCGATGCGAGCCTTCAGAGCCGCGTGTACATCTGCCGGCAAGGGCAACTCCAGAATCTGGCGCAGCGCGTCTGGGTGGCCCAGGACCGACGCTGAGGAGGCGGACGCGGAGCCTGGCGTGTTGACGTGGCAGACGACGGTTGGCTGATCTAGCCACAGGATCTGGCCGACGGTCGCGAGCCGAAGGGCGAGATAGGTGCGTTCGAAGTATCGGGGCATGTCCCTAAAGACCTCCGGCCCGACGTCCGCGGTACGGCACAAGTAGCTCCCCGCTAAGAACCAGTTCTGCCGAAGCATCGCTCGCAGTGGGTCTGCAGCTACTCGCAGCTCGGGAGGCGCGTTCAGCACGTCTCGAGAGCCGTTACGCCAGTAACCATTCGTTATCACGGCGCAGCAGTCCGGCCGATCTCGCAGGGCGTCGAGACGCAGTGCGAGTGCACCAGGCAGCAGGAGATCATCGTCGTCCAGGTCGCAAAACCACGGGGTGTCGATGGCCCTGCGACCCGTGTGTAGAGCCGCCGGGAGGCCCTCGTCCTCGGAGACGAGCACGCGAAGCCGCTCGTCGCCCCGCAACGTCGCGACGAGTTCTGCATCATATATCGATCCATTGATGATGATCAGCGGCACCGGCGAGACGCGTTCTTGAGCGAGCACACTGTCGATAGCCCGACGAAGAACGGCCGCTCGCGCTCGTTGTGCCCGGGTTGGCAGCACTACTGTCACGGCTCGTTCTGGGCCCACGACTCTGCGCTCGCGAGTTCAAAATTCTTTCTCTCGCACGATCCCGTGACAGTCATCCGCTCAGAGCAGGGAGCGTCCCGGAAAGCGGGGGGGCCAATCATCGTGCGGTGGGCTCGAATTTCCGCGCACGCCTCCTAGCGGATCCTCCGAAGATCGATGGCGAAGGACGGGGATGGTTGCCAGTGGATGCCATTGAACACAGGGGAACCGTCAGTGGCAACGCTCCAGCTATATCCCCGCGCCAGTTCTTCCACGAACATCCCGCCCGCCCTTATGCTCAAGGAGCGCGCGATGCACTGATGCTCGTCGATTCCAAATGGCGAGTACTCGTTGGCTGAATATGTCCGCTCGAGGAACCGGTGCGGCCGGAAACGGTCGGGCTCCGGAAATACGTTGGGATCGCGATGAGCTTCCCTGAGGAGCGCGCCGACCCAGCTGCCTTTAGGAACGTGATAACCCTCGAGCGTGAATGGCACCAATGCCTCGCGTCCCACCGCCTCCGCCTGCTCCAGCCGTAGTGTTTCCATCACGCAGGCCTCCGCGAGGCGTGGACTCGTACCAGGCGTCGTGAATTCGGTACGGAGTTCTGTCACAACTGAAGGGTTGTCGCATAGATGTTTGACCATCCATCGCAAAAGGTCCCGAAAGTCGTGGCGCCCGCGCTCGACCATGTAGATCACGTTACCGATGACCGTGTCGTCAACCAGAGGCTCCGCGGCGAGCGTCAATCGGCTGAGGACGTTGTCATTACATCCCGCAGTACCCGCGTGCTGTAGTGAATCCACGATTTGAAGGACCATGTCGCGAATCGCTCTGAATGCGGCTCGCTGCTCTGGACCGACTGGGGAAACGTGGCCGTCCGGCCCCAGCCGGTAGTACGCCGCCGCCAGGTCGGGAAAGATCTCCGCATTCCCTCGGACCCCCAGTATGACCAAGAACAACAGTCGCATGGTGATCCGGTCCAGGGTCTCGCGGAAAAGCAGGGCGAGCCGTGATTCGGTCTGCACCAGTTCCGTCAACTGGTCGAGTTCGTCTCGGATAATTTGCCGGATGCCGGGCTCACAACCTGTAATGAGGTCGTTTCGCAAGGTTGCCACGAAGAGGCTTCGGTAGTGCGGATGAATCGCCGGGTTCATGGCCCGCAGATACTCTGCCGGCACGAGTGGAGCGATCGAAGTGGTCATCACTGGACCCAAGGAACTGCGGTGTTGTTGCAGCAGGCGCCGGGCAAGCGGGTAGCCGACGATGCACACCTTGAGGTGTCTGGACCCCCAGAAGAGCTTGAATATCGGCCCGTGTCGGCCGTACTGCTTCATATAAAAGCGGTCGTCTCGAACTGCGTCACGGTAAGCGGATAGCGCCAGGGGGCCGGGGGGCAATCGACCACGCAGCGGGAGGAAAGCGTACGCCTCAATCCGCAGGCGCGCCGCATGCCACGAGAGCCAATGCCTGACCCCCTGAACCCTATCGAGCGTCCAACGTACAACGTTGCCGAAGTTTGCCGATGCGAGTTTATCGATGAACGAACGCAGGTCGGTGGTCATTGAGGGAAGCTACCCGTGAGCTTCGATGCGGCCATGTTGCGACAAGACGCAATCATGTAGTCAAAAGGTGGCGGGAGTCTAGTGATCAACGACAGAGAAGTCAAGCTCGCGTATCGCTTGTGTTGGACATATGTGAAATGGCCGCTCGTGAGGACCTGGGTGCAGGCGGCCGACATCCTTGGCTCCAGTCCCCGCACGATCCGCCGCATCTGGTGGCGGCTGCAGCATTTCAGATGGACGACTACATCGCAAACCTGCCGACGATGGATCAGCTCAGAGAGTCCAGAGCAATGTAGTCGGCCCGCTCATGAGGCCGCAGCGCGCCGCGGCTGAACTCCTACCAGCGTCCGAACGTATTCACCAACCCATACCACAACGCGCTCGGCTCCCATGGAGTCGTTGTTGATCGAGGCGGTCTTGGCCACGGCAGTATGAACGAGTACCAATTTCAATTCGGGATCGACATACATCTGCTGGCCGTACACCCCGCGCAGGTAGAAGCGCCTGTTTTGCCCTCGCATCGTCCAGAAGTGGTATCCATACCCGTTTGCTGCGGCGACACTTTGGGCGCGAACGCGTCCGGGTGCTTGTGCCAATCCGTGGCTTCGATGAGGTAGTGATGGGGAATGATCTGCTTGCCGTTGAGCGCGCCGTCATTCGCCAGCAGTCCCCAGCCGGCCCCAGTCTCGCAACGTCGCGTTGAAGAACGCTGCGCCGCGCTCGAGACCATCGGACGCGGTGATCCACGTTGCCTCAGCCTCGGCGCCCATGGGCTGCCACAGCCGTTTCGAGAGGTAGTCGGAGAGTGTCTGACCGGTGGCGGCGCGCAGCACGACTGTCAACGCCTGCGTCTCGATCGACGCATAGTGAAAGCGCTCGCCTTCGGGGGCTTCGCGCGTATTGAAAGCCCGAAGCGCGGCGATGCTGCCCTTGCTGCCGTGCAGGCGAGCGAATCTCGCGGCATCGTCATTTCTGCCGATGTTGTCTTCGCTGAACCGTGCACCCGAGGCCATACGGAGCAGATTCCGAATCCGCGTTTCGCCGTACACATTTCCCTTGAGCTCTGGGACGTACTCGATGACCCTGTCATCGAGCGAGCGAATCCGCCCTTCTGACAGCGCAAAGCCAATTCCGATGCTGACCAGGGACTTCGCCATCGAATTCGATGTCAGCCGGTCTGTGGGCTTCCGATCGTACTGATAGCGCTCGACCAGCACCTGATCGTCCTTGATCACGAGCAGACCGGTCACCGTTGGTGGGCGAGATAGTCATCGATGGTATTGAGACGTCCGCCAAAGCGGTACTGCAGCGATGGCTCGGCCGTCACTTTGTGCAGCGTCGATGGATTCTCGGCCTTGGGCAAGACGTGAAATTGATTCGGAAACAGCTTATCCAGATTCGTGTACGAGCCGACCCGGACAGCATCGTCGGTGTACCAGTTCGCGCGCGCCCCCATCGGATAGCCTTTGGACTTACCGAGCAGCTCTTCATCGGGCGCCGCGAACGCCAACCGGATGCAGCTCAGACTCGCCGTGCACACGACGACAAGCATCGCGACAGAGCGTGTGTAGGTCATCGGAGACTGGCATCGTCGCCAAAGCTCACCGCGCGCGCTGCCCATCCTGCTCTTGCTCAATGAAGGCGATGATCCGGTCAACGGTGTCCCAGCCGTCCGGGAGGGCGAGTTGAGTCAGGTCGAGCGGCCGGCCAATCTCCTCCTCGACCCACATTGCGAGCTCGAACAACGTCACCGAGTCGATGAGCTCCGATGTGATCAGAGGCAAGTTCGCGTCGAGGTCTCCCTGGCTGACGCGACCGGAGTCGATCAGGAACCGCATCAGGCGCTGGCGCACGGCACCGCGGCTCGTCATTGTCGCGACCCGCCGGCGGCGGTCAGCTGCCACCGCCGCCCACATCACGACCGACGAGAACGCCCGGAGTGATCGGCTGCCGAGCCGCACAGCGTTCTGCGACGCTCTGACGATTGATCTTGCCGCGACTGGTTCGCGGAATCTCGTCGAGCACGTACCAGCGTGCGGGGAGCCGGTGAGCGCCAAGCTCACTCGCCGCCCAGGCATACAACGCGGCAAGGGTCGGCCGATCATTCTGCTGTAGGACGACGGCCACGCCCATATCCTCGCCATAGAGCGGATGCTCGAAGGCGAAGGTGCAGACGTCGAGCACGCCGACATGGCGCTCAATGACGGCATCGACGTCGGCGGGAAATAGCTTCATACCACCCTTGTTGATCTCCTCCCGCTGACGGCCGCGCAGATACAGGAGGCCCCGGTCATCCACGACACCGATGTCGCGGGTGGAGAACCACCCGTCGACCACGGCCTGCGACGTGAGATCGTCGCGGCCGAAATAGCCGCGCATCAGGCCGGCGGTCTTGAGCCATATGAAGCCTTCTTCGCCCGCCGCGCATTCGTCGTTCGCGCCCGGCGTTTCCGCGGCATCGGGCCGACGGCGGATGCGCGCGATCGTGCCCCAGCCACGACCGATCAGGCCGTCTTCTGGCTCGATGCCGACGTCAGTCAGGCCGGCGACCCAGCTGCCGGTTTCCGTGATTCCGTAAGCGTTGCAGACCTGTGAGGTGCCGGTCCACTCGCGTATTCCCTTCCACAGATGCTTGGAGAGCGGCGCTGAACCGCAGAACACGCGGCGCAGGGTGCCGAGCGTCGGCGGCCGCGCCATCTTCAGTGCGATCCCCCACACCGGGGGCACCGACGACATGAACGTGATGCGGTGGCGGTCGAGTAAACCTCCGAGACCGAGTAGAAGATCGGTACGGAATGACGGCAGGATAAAGAGATCCTGGCCCGACAGCCACGGGAAGAGACTGTTGCAGATCAGCCCATGGCCGAAATGTGTCGGCAGCAAGCAAAGAGTGCGCTCGAAGTCCATTGTGCCGAGCGATTCCCGCAGCGCCATCCAGCGCGCCAGCAGCGTGCGGTGAGTGTGTACGACGCCTTTCGGCTGCCCGGTGGTGCCAGAGGTGAAGAGAATCAACGCGTCATCGTCGAGCCTGAACCCGACTCCCGCCTGTGCCTCGCTTACCGCCGTGCGCCTGTCATGCGCGGTGAAGACGCGCACGCCCGCGTCAGCCAGCACTGTGGTCACGGGAGCCTGCGGCGCGTCGTGCCACAGAGACAGTCTCGGCCGCGTCGCGGCAACGATGTTGGCGATCTCGGCAGCGGTCGCTCGAGCATCGAGCGGTATCGCGCACGCGCCACAGTGCCAGACGGCGAGGAGGTCCAGGAAGAATTCGGGCCGGTTGCCGTAGTTGATCAAGACGCGGTCGCCAGAGGCAAGACCCGACTGCCGGAAGAGCAGAGTGCCGGCACTGATGGCGGTTTGAATTGCAGCGCAGTCGTGGGTCGCTCCGGTCTGGGCGTCGATGAGTCGGCCTGTACCGCGGTCGAAAAACACGCTGCGGTCCCTTAGGCCCGGGGCAGAGCGCCATCCATAATTTGGGTTAGTCTACGCTACCGGGTGCGACGGCGCGATCGACGGCCGGGCGACTGCGGCCGCTAAACCAGTGCCCCAGGAGGACACGAGACGGTCTATGACAGGATCGCGCAGGTGACGACCGAGTACGAGTTCGTCAGATATCGTTCGGAGCACAAGGCGATGGTGGCCGATCTCCAGAAGGAGCTCCTGAGCTCGGACGACCAATTGAATACGCGCTACCTGGAATGGAAGTACGAGAAGACGCCCGACCGCCGCGACGCTTTCATCTATCTCGCGTGTCATCAAGGCAAGCCGGTCGGCATGCGCGGCTTTCACGAAGCGATGCTGGAAGCGGGTACACCGACGCGCGCCTTTCCGGTCCTGATTGCCGGTGACGCCCTCATCTCGGCCCCTCACCGGAATCGCGGGCTCGTTCCACGAATCATGAGGCTGGCCGAAAAAGACCTTGCCCAGAGCGGCTATCCGTACTTCGTGTCCGTCGGCGGCGCCAACCGCGTCAACATGATGGGGCTGCTGACCCTGGGGTGGCGCAGCGCAGGGCAAGTCCAACCATTGGGCCGGGTAACGACCCGCGCGCGGGCCGGCCATTCGCTGAGCCGCGCCTTGTCACGCCAGCGCGTACTCTGGAGGTTCAATTGGACTCGCTTGCTTGCCTCGGCGGGCCAGCGCAACCCGTTCCGTAATCTGGACGGCGCCAATACACATTCGAATCGCGAAATGGCGCCGGCAGTCACGCTAGAGAAGAGCCCGCGCGTAGACGCAATGGCCGAATTGGTCGAGCGGCTCGGCCACGATGGTCGCATTCGGTATCGCAGAGACCGAGAATATCTGGACTGGCGTTTCCGCGACCCGACCAAGGAGTACCGGTTCCTCTACTGGGAGGAGGCGTCGCGGCTCGAGGGCTATCTGGTCCTGAGCAGGCTGGTGAGCGATCTGGGCGGATGGTACCGCGTCTACATCGCAGACCTCGAGGCGACCGATATGAGGATACGGTCAGCCCTGCTCTCAGCCGCGCTGCGACGCGGGCGATTTCCGGAATTGGTGACCTGGACCACCTCGCTCTCGGACCCGGAAGTGCGGCTGCTGGAGAGCCACGGTTTTGTCCCGGTAGACCAGGTCGATACAAGCCGCGGGTGTCCCAGCATCCTGGTGCGCCCGCTCGGGAATGATCGGGCCCGCGCGGAATCGGTGGCGGGTTCGCGCAGCCTTCTCGATATCCGGCACTGGGATATTCGGGTTGTCTATTCAATGCGAGCCTGAGCTATGCTCACCGCCATGCGCAGCGCCGCGCAGCGAGATCGGAACGATGGTCCTCTTCGGGCCATAGTCCTCGGGGTCAACGGCCATCCGCGCGCCGTCGCGACCGTCCGTTCTCTTGCGCGCGCGGGGATCCCGCTCGTCGGGGTGAAGACGACGACTGTCACTCAGGAGTGCTATTCGCGCTACCTGCGGCGACTCGTCGTGGTGGAGCCGAAGAAAGACGAGCTTCTGGCGTTCCTGGAGTCCATGGGATCGGAAGGCGGCGTCGTGTTCCCGATTTACGATCAGTATCTCCGCCTGGTTTCCATGCACGCCGAGTCGTTGTCGAAACGATTCGTTCTGACGACTCCCCCGTGGGAGATTCTGAACCGAGTGATGGATCACGAGCGCCTGTATCAGATCGCCCGGCGGGTCGGTCTGGACACGCCAGCCTTCGTGAGACCGAAGGACGAGGCGGATCTCAACGCGATCATTGGCGGTCTTGATTTCACCAATCGCGAGTACCTGCTGAAGACCACTCCCGCCGTTGGACCCGCGGAACTGCTCAGCGGACGCGCCACGAAAGTGGCCGGCCGCGATCCGGCGGGAATGCGCGTCAGCTGTCTCGAGATTTTTTCGCGGCTCGGCGAATATCCCCTGATCGCGGAGGTCGTGCCGGGGGAGGCGAACCAATGCTATGCCGTCACGATGGTTGTCGACCGCAATCAAACGCCCCGCCTGACCTATTGCACGCAACGCCTCAAGCTGCAGCTGTATTCCCGCGGCGGCTTCGTTCATCCGTACGAGCTCGGCTCGAATATCTATTGCGAGAGCGTGCGCGATGAGGAGGCGATCGAGGCCGCAACGCGCCTAGTGAAGGCAGCGGGCTACTACGGCCTCATCACGCTCGAGTTCCGCCGCGACCCGAGGGATCAGAGGCTCATCCTGATCAAGGCTGATCCACGCGTGGTGCGTGCGACAAGCATCTCGACGGCGCTCGGCATGGACACGCCAACGGCGTTGTATCGCCTTTCGTTGGACGGGCGGCTCGACGCACCGAAACACTATCCGCTGGGGGTCGGCTGGTTGTGGGAGGCGGCGCTCCTGGAGTCGATATGGGACAACCGGGATAGTCAGTCCATGCGCAAGGAATTGCGGGCCGTCGCCCGTAACTTCAGGCGGATCAATTCGTTCGCACTCTTCAGCCTCGATGACCCGCTACCGTTTGTCATGCACGTCCAGTGGCGCACGCGCACGTGGATCTGGTATCGGATCAGGGGCGTCGCCCGGCGTTGCGTCAACGCGGTGAGGCGCCTGCGGTTCTGGAAGCGGGAGGTTCTGACCAGTTGACTCGTCTTGTCCAAAGTCCGGCCGCCACCACGCGGCACCGTTCCGTTGTCGGAAGCTTCTCGTTGGTTGACCATCGGCGCCGCGCCCGGACTCGCCGAGTCAAGGTTTCGATCGGCCTCCCTGTCTACAACGGCGAGTGTTTCTTGGACGCGACCCTCGAGTCTCTGCTTGCGCAGACCTTCGATGACTTCGAGTTGATCATCTCGGACAACGCGTCCACCGACCGGACCGGAGAGATTGCCCAGCGCTTCGTCGCGCGGGACGCGCGTGTTCGATATCACCGGAACTCGCGCAATCTGGGTCACGCTGCGAACTACAATGGCTTGGCCCGGATGGCCGATGGAGACTTCTTCAAGTGGGCCACGGCAGACGACGTATGTCGTCCGAAGTTCCTGGAATGCTGCATCGCTGCACTCGAGCGGAGTCCCGATGCCGTGCTGGCCTATCCCCGCACGCAGTTCATTGACCAGACGGACAACCCGCTCGATATCCAAGACCCCGGCTTCCCGTTGTACTGGCCGCGTGCCGTCGATCGCTGGTCCTTCGTGGTTGCCGCCGAGCACTGGGTCAACGCCATCCTCGGTGTCATCCGGCGATCCTCGCTCTTGCGCACTGGATTCTTGCCGAGCTATCGCGGGGGCGACTACGTTCTCCTAGGGGAGCTGTCCCTGCTTGGGCGATTCATCGAGGTGCCGGATGTCTTGTTTCTCCGACGAATCCACCCGGCAGCCTCGAGCCAGATGAAGGGCGATGAACGCAGATTGCTGAAGTTCGTGACCGGTAGGAGCGAGGGGATCACGCTTCCAGAGTGGCAGCGCGTAGGAGGCCACCTGAGTACGGCCGTCCGATCCGAGCTCCAGTGGCGCGACAAGGCTGCGCTTGTCGGCGCAGTGGCTTGGCAGGCGTTCCGTCGACGCGAGCGGCTGTTGGGCGAGGCCACCCGCGCGTTGGGCCGGACGCGGCGATGATCCGGCGACTGCGATCTTCAGGTGAAGGGGAGCCGCGAACCGCGTGACGCTCCGGATGTGGCGATTCGACAGGCGGAAGTCGCCCTCCACGCGCTTGGGCTTCTCCTTTTGCTATCATGAGCGCATGGCTGCCGCCGTTCCGACTGTGAAGATCGACAGCGACCGCGTCCGCGTCACCGAATGGCGCTTCGCGCCCGGCGCTGCTACGGGGTGGCATCGCCACGAATACGACTACGTGGTGGTACCGATGACGACGGGCCCGCTCGCAAGCGCGGGACCGGGCGGCGCCGTCTCCACCTCGCAGCTCGTCACCGGGGAGCCGTACAGCCGGCCTGCCGGCGTTGAACACGACGTGCGGAATCCGAATCCGACCGAGTTCGTGTTCCTCGAGATTGAGCTCAAGTAGTCGCTGTCAGCGTGTCAGCACGATCGGCTGGCCCTGCGGCGTGTTCTTCGCCGCCTCCGCGTGCATCATCTTCAGTTCGCTTAGCTGATCGGCCGCTGTGTTCCCGGCGCGGCAGCTTTGGTGGCGTTTCGGCCGCCACCGCGATAGGCGAACCCGTCGGTCTCGTAGTTACCGCTCAGGCCGTTGACGACGACCGCGGT
>Ga0075425_100000543_pt1 | contig 35520 bp, 30 predicted proteins | sample SoiMethybrSBSTD4_FD_75300 | JGI IMG/M metagenome (GOLD analysis project Ga0075425, IMG submission 75300) | Bulk soil microbial communities from a Populus tree surrounding site in Tennessee, USA - Soil MetaG P. TD hybrid SBSTD4 | ecosystem: Environmental > Terrestrial > Soil > Tree plantation... | reverse complement strand
AAGTCCCGCGAATTCGACGTCGCCCGGGACGGCAAGCCCTATGTCCTCCGCTGAGGTGCTCCGATGTTGAAGCGTTCGACCTTGCTTCCCTCGCTCGCGCTCGTCTTGTTTGCGTTTCCTCTCTCCGCCTCGCAGCCTCCCCTGACGCTCTCCCACGCGGGCTGCGCGGCCGCCGGAGATCCCGTGGAGCCGGCGCTGCTCGAGCGGCCGACCACGCTGAAGTCCGACATCGGCCACGTGCATCAGGCGATCACGACGAGCTCGCCCGACGCGCAGGCCTTCTACGACCAGGGGCTCACCGATCTGCACCACTACTTCTTCATCGAGGCCGCGCGCTCGTTCCACCAGGCGCTCCGGTCGGACCCGGGCTGCGCGATGTGCTGGATGGGCCTCGCCCGCGCCGAGCAGGGACTCGAGCGCTCCGACGCCACGGCCGCCGCGATCGCGAAGGCGAAGGAGCTCGCGCCAAAGGCTTCGGCGAAGGAGCAGACCTTCATCGCGCTTCGCGCGAAGCAGATCGACGCGCAAGCCGCCCCGCCGTCGGAGGAGAAAGACAAGCACGCCGCGCTCAAGTCCGCTCTCGATGCGGCCCTCGCTCAGTATCCCGATGACGCCGAGCTCTGGATCCTGCGCGGAAACGCGGAGGAACCCGGCCCCTGGGGCCGCGGGCAGTTCGGCGGCGCGGCTTCGATCGCATTCTACGAGACGGCGCTCGTGCGCTCGCCCGGGCATCTGGGCGCGCACCACTATCTCGTCCACTCCTTCGAGAACATCGGCCACCACGCCGAGGCCGCCGCGCACGGGAAGATCTACGCCGAGGCGAGCCCGGGCGTGGCGCACGCCCAGCACATGTACGGCCACGTGCTGCCGCGCCTGGGCCGCTGGAACGAGGCGCTCGTCCAGTTCGAGAGAGCCGACGCGATCGAGGAGGCCTATGCGAAGGCCGAGAAGCTTCGTCCCGGCGACGACTGGCACCACCTGCACAACCTGCAGCTGCTCGGATACACGTACCTGCGCATGGGCCGCGTCGCGGACGCCGAGAAAACGTTCCAGCGGGCCTTCGACACGCCGGCGCGCCTTCCGTATCGGGGCAGCCCGCAGGCCAGCCTCGCCGAGCTCTCGCTCCTCCTGGGTCGGCCCGAGGACTCGCTCGCGATCGCCCGCGCGCTCCAGACGCCGACTCGCACGATCGCGGCGCACGTCGTCGGTACCGTGGTCGAGGGCGAGGCCTTGCTGGCGCTGGGACGAGTCTCCGAGGCCAAGGTCGCGGCGCGCCGCGCCGCGGAGGCTCTCGACCAGGGCCGGCGCGAGCTCGGCGCGCAGGCGCGTTATCTCGAGATCTTCGCCCGTCCCTATGTTGACCAGCTCGACACGGAGATCGCCCTGCGCGGGCCGGATCCGTCCGCCGCCGAGGATTCGATCCGTCGCGTCGCTGACGAGCTGTCGCGAAACCCGCTCTTCGACGCCTGGGGCGAAGGGCTGTTCCGCCTCGAACGCATCGCCGCCGAGGCGCGACGCGCCGGACGCACGCAGCTCGCCGACGACATCACGACCAAGATGAAGCGGATCGACCCGGATTACGTACCGGGATCCGCGATCGCCGTCAGCGCGGCGAGTCGCTGAAGGCAGACGCCTACGGCGAGCTGCTGACCGGAATCCAGGGCGGACGCTGATTCGAGAGCGTCACCGCGTAACTGAAGCTTGGCTGATCGACCGTGACCACGACGTAGGTCTCGTAGGCTGCGGCCCGCAAGGCGGAGCAGCCCGTGAACACGCTGGAGAAGTTGTTCAACTGGAGGATCTCGTTTGGCGGCACGGACGCCGTCCTGGCCTCGAGCAGCGTGTCATCGCAGGCCCTGCGCAGCTCGGCGGTGGCGCGGGCCGTCGTCCCTCCCGCGTTGTAGATCCCGATATTGGTGCGGCCGTCGTCGGAACCGCTGCCGTTGCCGCCGATGTCGGTACCCAGGTGCACCTGAGCCACTCCTGGCGGTGTCAGGACTCGAACGACCGGCATCGGGATGCCCGCATACACAGTTGACGACGCGACGGGAAACCCTCCAGTGCACTGCGGCCCTAAGCCGGGAATCGCCAGGAGACGACTCGACACCTGGACTTCGTCTGGTACGTCGATCTGAGCGACCCAGAGGCCCGGCACGGGACGAGGATCCGGAGCCCACGTCGCGGCGGCAGAGCTGTCCCCGCCTTCCGAGGTCCGCGTCGCGCCCGCCTCGATCGTCAACGTCTGCGGCTGAGAGGCCGTTCCATTGCTTACACCGAGCAACCCCACCACGGCGTCCGTCGATCCAGCGTTGTGGAAGACGATCTCATCCCGATAGGAGAGAAACGTGCAGGGCGGCTCTGCCAGAACCGGAGGACCGCCCGTGGTGTCGAACCGAACGACGTACACGCTAGCGCCGCGGGCGACGCCGAGGGAAACGACACCGCACACGGCGACAGCCGACAGAATCCGAGATCTCGACATCGGGCCACCTCCTACCGAGCGTTCGAGTGCCGATACGGTCCAGGGTCGGGGCTTCCTTCTCCTGTTCTCGACCTTATACCCTGCCCCGCTCCAGCCGCTCCTCCGCCAGCCGCCGCGCGGCCGCGTCGGGCGTGATTCGTTCCCTCTCCGCGATGTCGAAGACGTGAGCCACCGTGTCGCCGATTGCGCGGACTTCGCGCTCTGCGCGATCGCGCGTCCAGCCCAGAGCCTCGATTCCCGTGATCGCGATCGCGCCGCCGGCGTTGGCGATGAAGTCGGGGGCGTACAGGATGCCGCGCGCGGCCAGGCGATCGGCGTCCTCGGCCGCGCCGAGCTGGTTATTGGCGGAGCCGACGACCGCGCGGCACTTGAGCCGCGGAATCGTCTCCGCGTTCAACACGCCGCCGAGCGCGCACGGGGCGAAGACGTCGCAGGGTCGTTCGAACACGTTTTCGGGCGGGACGCGCTCGATCGCCGGGCCGAGGGCGCGGCCCGCCTCGGGCGACACGTCGGAAAATGCAATGCGGGCTCTGCCGGCGGCAAGCAGGTCCATCAGCGGGATGCCGACGCTTCCCGCGCCCTGGATCACGATCGAGCGGCCCGCGAGGGAACGGGAGCCGAAGAGCCGCTCGCAGGCGGCCTCGATCGACGCCGCCACGCCGATCGCCGTCCACGTGCCCGAGCCACCGGCCCCGCCTTTGGCAGGCGTCCGGCTGAAGACGTAGGGAGCGCCCTCCTCGGCGATCACGTCCATGTCTTCGGCGGAGGTCCCGACGTCGGCGCCGGTCCAGAAGCGCCCTTCGAGCTCCTTGACGAACCTGCCAAAGCGCCGCAGGAGGCCCGGGCGGTCCGCGGAGCGAAAGTCACGTGGAACCGCGAGGACCGCCTTCCCTCCTCCGCGCGGAAAGCCCGCGGCCGCCCACTTGTACGTCATTCCCTCCGAAAGCCGCATCGCGTCGCGGCGGGCGGCGTCCCGGTCCGGGTACGACTTCATCCGGGTTCCCCCGGTCGCGGGACCGAGCCTCTCGGAGTGGATGGCGATGAGGATCGTGGCGCCGGTCTCGGCGTCGTCGCGCTCGAGAATCTCGACCCCGTTCCAGCTCATGCCCTGCCCCCGCCGCCCCCGGGCCCAGCGGCTTCCAACGCCTCGTCGATGTCGGCGACGAAGTTCTCCCGCCCGTATTCGTCGAGCTTGCCCGCGCGCTCCAGGGCCTCCCGCGGCTGGGGCTGGATGCCCGCGATGAGAAATCGCACGCCGTGGTGCGAGAACGACTTGAAGAGATCGTCGAGAACGCGGATCCCGGAGGCGTCCATCGCCGGGACGTTGCGCATGCGCAGGATGAACACCTTCGGCTTCTTCGCCACGAAGTTCAGCACGTCCTTGATCTTGTCGGCCGCGCCGAAGAAGAACGGACCGTTGATCTCGTAGACCTCGACTCCCTCCGGGATGCGGCGTCTCGCCACGCCGTCCGCGTCGTCTTTCATCGTTCCGTCCGGCGCGTCGGTGAGCTCGCGCGTGACGGCGCCGACGTTGGTCACGTCGGCCATCCGCTTGATGAACAGAAACGCCGCCAGGACCACGCCGACCTGGACCGCCACCGTCAGGTCGATGAGGACGGTCAACAGGAACGTCGTCAGCAGGACCGCGACGTCGCTGCGCGGCGTCTTGAAGAGGTGCGCGAACGCGCGCCACTCGCTCATGTGGTACGCCACGACGACGAGCACGGCGGCGACGGTCGCGAGCGGGATGTACCGCGCCCACTTGCCGAGATAGAGGAAGACGAGGAGCACCGTCACCGCGTGGGTCATACCCGCGACCGGCGTGCGGCCCCCGTTCTTGATGTTCGTCGCCGTCCGGGCGATCGCACCCGTAGCGGGAATGCCGCCGAAGAGGCCCGAGGCGATGTTCGCGATCCCCTGGCCGACGAGCTCGACGTTGGACTTGTGGCGGCTGCCGATCATCCCGTCGGCCACGACCGCCGAGAGGAGCGACTCGATCGCCGCCAGAAGCGCGACCGTCACGGCCGGCGAGAAGAGCTCCCGCACGCGATCGAGCGTCAGGGGCGGCAGGCTCGGCGCCGGGATCGCCGCGTGGATCTCGCCGAAGCGCGTCCCGATCGTCTCGACCCGGAGCCCGAGCGCCGCGACGGCGACGGACGCCACGAGGATCGCCACGATCGGCCCCGGTATCCGGCGCGAGATTTTCGGCCACACGATCAGGAGCGCCAGCGATCCGAGGGCGACGCCGATCGCCGCCGGAGACGCCGTCGGGAGATTGGCCGCGTAGGCCTTCCACTTCGCCAGGAACGGGGCCGGCACCTCTCCCATCCGGAGCCCCAGCAGATCCTTGATCTGCGACGAAAAGATGATGACCGCGATCCCGCTCGTGAACCCGGTCACCACCGGATAGGGAATGAACTTGATGGCGCCTCCGAACCGCGCCAGACCCATCAGGATCAGGAGAACCCCGGCGATCACGACGCAGATCGTCAGGCCCTCCACGCCGTGCTTCTGGACGATTCCGTAGACGATGACCACGAAGGCTCCCGTCGGGCCCCCGATCTGGACGCGGCTGCCTCCGAGGAACGAGACCAGGAATCCCGCGACGACCGCGGTGATCAGTCCCTTCTCGGGCGCGACTCCCGAAGCGATTGCGAAGGCGAGGGCGAGGGGGATCGCCACGATGCCGACCACCATGCCGGCCTGGAGATCCGCGAGGAACTGGGCCCGGGAATACCCCCCCAAAGACGTGAATGTCTTCGGGAGCCAGGCCTTCTGCACGGCCGAGATTCTACGGGACTAGGGTTCGGTGCCCGGGCGGATGTCCGTGAGAATGTTGTTATTGAGGGTGATCCGGACCCGGTCTCCCTCCTGGTACCGGAACCACTGCTGGCGGGTCACGTCGAAGCGGTAGCGGGCGGTCGCCTCCCCCTCCTTCGTCTCGAACACCAGGTAGTACGTCTCTCCCGTGGCGTAGGCGCTCGTCCGGCTCGGGGACCCCTGGCCCCTTTCGACCACCGTGCACTCCAGGACCCGGACGCCCGCGCTGGTGTCCTTCTTCTTCGGCGCGCTCTTGGGGGCGCTCGAGCTCGAGCCGCTCGAGCATGCCGCCGTCAGCCCGGCCGTGCCGAGCACCAGCAGGAGGACCGCCGTGAGACGTCTCGTGTTTCGCATACCAGCACGTCCAACCCGCGACGGCACCGCGGGATTCCCCGTCGCGGGAGCTTGCCTCGGAGCCTGCGCCTGGAGCCGTCCTCTCATAGAATGCCGGCGCCATGAACAGCACCGTCCGCGCGCGCGTCGCCCTCGTCGGTCTGGGACCGATCGGAATCGAAGTCGGCAAGGCCCTTTCGGAGCGGCCCGATCTTTCGCTGCTCGGCGCCGCCGATCCCGCGCCCGAGAAGGCCGGCAAGCCTCTCTCCGAGCTGCTCGACGGCGCGTTCCCGGGAGTCCGCATCACGCCGTCGGCCTCGGGACTCTATGCCGAGAGCGCCTCCACGCGCGGGCGCTCCGACGTCGTCGCGCTCTGCACGGGATCCCGCCTCCACGCGATCCTTTCGCAGATCGAAGACGCCATCCGCGCCGGGTTCCACATCGTTTCGACGTGCGAGGAGCTCTCCTACGCCGAGCTGCGCCACGCGCCGATGGCCCGCCAGATCGACCGCCTTGCGAAGGAGAAGGGAGTCGCCGTGCTCGGCACGGGAGTGAATCCCGGACTGGTCATGGATCGCCTCGTTCTCGCGGTGGCCTCGGCGTGCGTACGCGTGGACAGCGTCAAGGTCACGCGTGTCGTGGACGCGGCCAAGCGCCGGGGACCTCTGCGTGCCAAGGTCGGCGCCGGGCTGACCCGCCAGGAGTTCGACGCGGGTGTCGCGGCGAAGAAGCTCGGCCACGTCGGGCTCTCGGAGTCCGCGGCGCTGATCGCGCTGGGGCTGGGACTGCCCATCCACGAGATCACCGAGACGATCAAGCCGGTCATCGCCGAGAAGGAAACCGACGGCGTGCCGGTCGGGCGCGTGCTCGGGTTGCACCAGATCGCGCTCGTCCAGGCCGGCGACGAGGTCCGAGTCTCCCTGGATCTGACCATGGCCGTCGGCGCGGCCGATCCCGCCGACGACATCGAGATCGCCGGCGACCCTCCCCTCCACGTCCGGGCGCACGGCGGATTCCACGGCGACCGTTCGACGATCGGCGCCGTCGTCAACGCGATTCCGTTCATCGTCACCGCGCCGCCGGGCCTCCACAACGTCGTCACGCTCCCGCTCTTCGGGCTGAGACCGGTGGCATAGCGAGGGCTTCCGGTTTCAGTCCAGGTTCCAGGTTCCAGGTCGCCAGATGCTCCCCGACTCCGAACCGTCACTCGCGCCGCACCTCGAGACGCGCCCCGCTGGGCTGTACGCGCCCGCGTTCGAGACCTATCTGGATCCCTCCGAACCGGTTCCGCGGGCTCTCCTCTCACACGCCCACGCCGACCACGCGGTCGAAGGGCACGGAGAAATCTGGGGCACTCCCGAGACGCTGGCCTTCTACCGGCGGCGCAACCCGGAGTGGGCCGGAAGCGAGCGGAAGATCTCGTTCGGTGAATCCGTCGAGGCGGGCGGCGCGGGCCTGACGCTTCTCTCGTCGGGACACATCCTCGGCGCCGCGCAGGCGCTCTTTTCCTCCGGTGCCGGGTCCCTCCTCTATACGGGCGACTTCAAGCGGCGGACGTCGCGGACGGCCCGCCCGGCGGAGACCGCGCGCGCGTCCACGCTCGTCATCGAGACGACGTTCGGCCTGCCGGTCTTCCGCTTCCCACCGCGCGAGCGGCTGGAAGAACGCATCCTCACAGCCTGCCGAGAAGCCTTCGCCGAAGGTGAAACGCCGGTGATCCTCGCGTACTCGCTCGGCAAGTCCCAGGAGGCCGCGGCGATCCTGGGCGAGGCCGGCATCCCGACCGTCCTCCACGGTGCCGCCTGGAAGCTCCTTCCGGATTTCGCGGTGGCCGGCGTTGCGCTTCCCGGCGCGCGACCCTACGAGTCCGGTCCTCCGACACGAGAGGAGGCGCTGATCACTCCGCCCTCGACGTCGCGCACGAGCATGGTCCGGGGCATCAAGAAGCGCCGGGTGATCTATCTCTCGGGCTGGGCCATGCGGAGCGCCTCGCGCGCGGAGCTGGACGCCGACGTCCTCATCCCGATGTCGGACCACGCCGACTTCGATGACCTGCTCGCCCACGTCCGGGACGTCGGCCCCAAGCGGGTCCTCACGCACCACGGCTTCGCCCGGGAGTTCGCGCGCATCCTCTCGGAGAAGGGCATCGACGCCGCCGCGCTGCCAGGTCGCGAAGAGCGCCCGCGCGACGAGACATGACTCCGTACCGTCTCGTCGCCGACGCCCTCGAAGACGTCGCCAGCCGCCGCGGCCGAAACGCCAAGGTCGCCCGGCTGGCCCGCGCGCTTTCCGACGTCGAGGACGAGGACCTGCCGGCAGCGGCTCGCTTTCTCTCGGGCTCCGCGTTCGCCGAGCACGAGGCCGCGACGACGTCGGCCGGCTGGGCCACGATCTCCGCAGCGGCGCGCGAGGTCACGGGCTGGAACGAAGACACGCTGGCATCCTGCGCCAGCGCGATCGGCGATCTGGGGGAAGCCGTGTCGCTGCTGCTCGCGCCGAGCGTCCCCGAGGGGCCGTCCGTCGCCGACGCCGACGCGTTCTTTCGCCGGCTTTCCGCCGCGCGCAAGGCGGCCGAGAAGCGTGCGCTGCTCGTGGATCTGCTCGAGCGAAGCTCGGCGGTCGAGGCGAAGTTCCTGCTGAAGACCCTCTCGGGAGGGCTGCGCGTCGGGGCGGACCTGACCACGGTCGAGGAGGCGATCGCGGCGGCGTTTTCCCGAAGCCGCGAGGACGTGGCCCGGGCCCACCGCGACTCGGGCGACATCGGGGAGACGGCCCTCGCCGCGAAGCAAGACCGGCTCCACGAGATCCAGTTCCGCCTCTTTCACCCGATCGGATTCATGCTCGCCTCGCCGATCGAGACGGCCGAGGAGGTGGCCGGGGAGCTCACGGGTTTCGCCGTCGAGGACAAGTTCGACGGGATTCGCGCGCACGCGCACAAGCAGGGCGACCGCGTGGCGCTTTTCTCGCGCACCCTCGACGACGTGACGGCGCAGTTTCCCGACGTCGCCGCGGACCTCTCCCGGCTTCCGGGAACTTTTCTGCTCGACGGCGAGATCCTGGCGTGGAGAGGCGACCGCGCCGAGTCGTTCTTCAAGCTGCAGCGTCGGCTCGGCCGGAAGGCTCCCGAGCCGGCGCTGCTCGAGGAAATCCCGGCGGCCTTCGTCGCCTACGACTGTCTGGCGGAGGGAGGCGAGCCGCTCTTCGAGGCGCCGTGGCGCGCGCGCCGGGAGAGGCTCGAGCAGCTGGCGGCCGAGGGAGAGCTCCGCCTCTCCAGGGTCTATTCGGCCGCGAGCCCGGAAGAGCTCGAGGCTCTCTTCACCGCGGCTCGGGAACGGGGCAACGAAGGCCTCGTCCTGAAGGAGACCGGGTCCTTCTATCAGGCGGGCCGCCGCGGGCGCGCCTGGCGGAAGTGGAAGAAGGCGCTGGCGACGCTCGACGTCGTCGTGACCGCGGTCGAGCAGGGCCATGGAAAGCGCGCGGGAATGTTGTCCGATTACACCTTCGCCGTGCGCGGCGAAAACGGGTTCGTCAACATCGGAAAGGCGTACTCGGGTCTGACCGACGAGGAGATCCGGCGCATGGGGACGATCTTTCGCGGACTGACCACCGGCCGATACGGCCCGGTGCGCGCGGTCGAGCCCAAAGTCGTGATCGAGGTGTCCTTCGATTCGATCCAGCCTAGCGCCCGGCACAAATCCGGCTTCGCTCTTCGATTCCCCCGCATCGTGCGCCTGCGTCCGGACAAGCCGGTCTCGGAGATCACGACGCTGGAAGAAGTGCGCGAGCTCTACGCCCGACTGTCAGGGTCGCCGCAGCAATAGGCCGCTTCTAAGTCTTTATACTTCAATATTTAGACGTCGAAATAATTCACCCCTGACCCCTGTTGTTTGGGTCAGCACGCGATACCTTCCTTCCCGGCCCCGACACAAAGTAAGTCGGGGCCGCCTTTTTTTTGGGGACTTTTTGCCGGGCGCCTAATCGCTTCGGTCGATCTCGAATCCCGGGCCGGAATGCAGGCCCTCTTCGGTGAGCTCGACGCGGACGTCGAGAGTCTTCTCCACCTCTTCGAGAATCCTCGGGTCCTCCTCCGCGAGGAGCTTCCCGACTCCCGGCCGAACGCGTACGCGGACGGTCTGTCCCGGAGAAAACAGAATCGGCGGGGACAGGAGAACCCTTCTCAAGTCGAGGGCCACGGTCAAATCCGTCTTGATCCGGCCGCTTCCGCCGCACTCGACACAGGAGCGCGTGAGGACGCGCTCCAAGTTGCCGCGTGAGCGCTGGCGCGTGATCTCGATCAGCCCGAACTCCGAGATCTGGAGGACGCGGGTCCGGGCACGGTCGCGGGCGAGCTCCTTCTCGAAGGTCTGAAAGAGCTCCTGGCGGTGGCCGGGATCTTCCATGTCGATGAAATCCACCACCAGCAACCCTCCGAGATCCCGGAGCCGGATCTGTCTGGCCACCTCGCGGGCCGCCTCGAGGTTCGCCGCGAATACGGTCTCCTCCAGATCGTCCTTTCCCACGAAGCGCCCGGTGTTGACGTCGATGGCCACGAGCGCCTCGGTCTGGTGGATGACGATCGATCCGCCCGACGCCAGCGCCACGCGGCTCTTGAGCGCGTCTTCGATCTCGGTCTCCACGCCGAAGCGCGAGAAGAGGGGCTCCTCCCGGTCGTAGAGCTCCAGACGGCGGGAAAGCGGCGGCGCCGCCTCCTCCAGGAACTCCCGCATCCGCGCGAGCGTCGCGGGATCGTCCACCCGGATCGCGTCGACGTCGTCGGTCGCGACGTCGCGCACCGCGCGCAGCGCCAGCTCGAGCTCGCGGTGCAGGAGTGCGGGCGGCCCCGCGGTCGCGCGGCGGCGCGCGATCCGCTCCCAGAGGCCCGCGAGATACGAACGGTCCGACGCGAGGTCGTCCGCGGACTTGTTGAGCGCGGCGGTCCGCGCGATCCATCCTCCCTCGCCCGGAAGGGCCTCGAGAACCGCGCGCAGACGCGCGCGCTCCTCCTCGTCCTCGACCCGCCGTGACACGCCCGTGTCGCGGGCGCCGGGCAGGTAGACCAGCGTGCGGCCCGGCAGCGAGATCGACGCCGTGACCCGAGGGCCCTTGGCGGCCATCGGGTCCTTCGTCACCTGGACCACGATCTCCTGGCCTTCCTTGACGAGGTCGTCGATCCGCGGACGATCGGTACCCGGCGCCTGCTCTGCGGCGGCCGTCTCCGGCTCGAGGTCGGCGGAGTGCGCCGCCGCGTCTTCGACGTAGAGAAACGCGTCGCGGTCGAGGCCGATCGAGACGAACGCCGCCTGGATCCCGGGCAGCACGCGATGGACGCGACCCAGGTATACGTTGCCGACGAGTCCCTGCCGGCCGCGCCGTTCGTGCATGACTTCCACCACGCGGCCGTCTTCCAGGACGGCGACGCGCGTCTCGGGAGGCGTCGTGTTGACGAGGAGCTCTTTCCTCACGCGTTGGCGAACCGGCGGTATTCGACGCCCAGGATCAGGCCGATGCCGAGGAAGGTCGTCGCGACCGACGAGCCTCCGTACGACACCAGAGGCAGCGGAATCCCCGTGGTCGGCGCGAGGCCGATCATCATCGCGGCGTTGATGATGACCGAGAAGAACATCATGCCGGTCAGGCCCAGCACGAGAAAAACGCCGCCGCGGTCGCGCGCCGTCTCTGCCAGTGTCATCGCGCGCAAGAAAAGCGCGGCAAAGAGCGCGAACACCAGGATCACGCCGAGGAAGCCCCATTCCTCGGCGATGACCGCGAGGATAAAGTCCGTGTGCTGGACCGGCAGGAACCGCAGCTGGCTCTGCGTCCCGCTCCGGAATCCTTTGCCCGAGAAGCCGCCCGAGCCCACGGCGATCTTGGATTGCCGCACCTGGTAGCCCGAGCCGAGCACGTCGCTGTCGGGATTCAGGAACGTGCCGATGCGCGCCTTCTGGTAGTCCTTCAGCAGGAACCAGCCCGCGCCGGCCAGCACGGCCACGACGAGGATGATGACGATCCAGCCCCGGGCCGGCAGGCCTCCGAAGAAGAGGCCCACGAAGATCAGCGGCAGGAACGTCAGCACGAGCCCCATGTCGGGCTGCAGGAAGATCAGGAGCATCGGCGCCCCCACGATCGCGCCGAGCTTGACGAGCGTGGCGGGCTTGAGCCTCGAGTCGTCTTCGTTCTCGAAGAGATAGGCCACGAGCAGCGCGGTCGCGATCTTCGAGAGCTCGGCCGGCTGGAACTGGAACTGGCCGACGCGGATCCAGGAGCGCACGTTGGCGATCCGTTCCCCGAAGAAGAGCAGGTAGACCAGAGGCAGGAGCGTCGCGCAGTAGATGGCGAAGGAGAACTTCAGGAGCATCCGGTAGTCGAACAGGATCGCGAAGGTCATGGCCGCGAGGCCGACGCCGATCCAGATACCCTGGCGGCTGGCCAGTCCCTGGTAGCGCGTGCCCGTGGTTGCCGAGGCGATGAACAGAACGCCCAGCGCGGCCAGCGCGAGGGCGCACCCGAGCAGCACGAGGTCGAGCCGCCGCGATCTCGGCAGCACACCCGAGATCATGGCGTCTCCCTGTGCGAGGCCGGCGCGATTCCGGTCGCGGGACGCGCCGCGGCGCGCGTCTGGGGAGCCGGAGGGCCGGCCGGCGGCTTGGCGGTGCCGTACTTCGCCTCGAAGAGCGCCTTGGCCAGAGGAGCCGCGGCGAGATTGCCGTGGCCGCCGTTCTCGACGAACACCACGACGACCATCCGCGGGTGGTCGACGGGGCCGAACCCGGCGAACCAGGCGTGGTCCTGCAGCTTCGATTTGTCGGCGCCGGCCCGCACGACGGCCTCGCGGCCCACGACTTGCGCGGTGCCGGTCTTGCCGCCCATTTCCAGCCCGTTGACCCGCGAGCCGAACGCCGTGCCGCCGGCCTCGTTGACGACGGCCCACATCCCGCTCTTGACGATCGCGAGCTTCTCGTCCGAGAGCGCCATGGCGTGGCGAAACTCGGGCTTGTAGCGCAGCTGCGCTCCCGTCCGCGGGTCCTGCGACGAATAGAAGAGGTGCGGCGTCGGCATCTTGCCTTCCTCGATCAACCCGGCCAGGGCGCGCGCGATCTGCATCGACGTCACGAGCAGCGGGCCCTGCCCGATCGCTACGGAGATCGTCTCGCTCGGGTACCAGCGCGCCTTGCGCTTGACGCGGGCCCATTCCTCCGACGGCACCAGACCGGACTTCTCGAACGCGAGGTCCACGCCCGTGGGCTGGCCGAACCCGAAGGAGCTCGCGATCTCGCTGATGCGGTCGATCCCGAGTCTCTTGCCCAGGTTGTAGAAGTAGACGTCGCAGGAGAGCTTGATCGCGTCGCGGAGGTTGACCAGGCCGTGGCCGCCCTTCTTGTGGCAGTGGAACTCGCGGCCGTAGAACTCGGCGTGTCCCGGACAGAAGATCTTCGCGTTCGGGTCCACCAGGTCCATCGCCAGCGCGCCGTACGCCAAGAACGGTTTGATGACCGAGCCCGGCGAATACATGTTCTGGATGGCCCGGTTCTGCAGCGGACGGTCCGGGTTCTCCAGGAGACTCGTCCACTCTGCGGATGTGACGCGTCGGGTGAACCAGTTGGGATCGTAGGATGGCGACGAGACGAGGGCGAGGATCTCGCCGGTCTCCGGGTCCAGAGCGACGACGGACCCGACCTTGTCGCGGAAGTACTCCTCTGCGACTTCCTGAAGCTTCAGGTCGACCGACAGGAAAAGATTCTGTCCGGGGCTCGCCTCCAGACGATTCGCTTCCGAGACCTCGCGTCCGTGCGAATCCACGATGACGCGGCGCTCGCCGTTGGTGCCGGCCAGGAGGCGCTCGTACGCGCCTTCGATCCCCTTCTGCCCGATCCAGTCGCCGACCCGATAAATGTTCCCGGCGCTCTTGATCTGCTCGGGGGTGGCCTCCGAGAGGTAGCCGAGCGCGTGGGCCGCCGAGCCGCCGTGCTTGTAGCGGCGACGCTGCGAGACCGTGATCGCGAACTCCGGATGCTCCACGGCCCGCGCCTCGACGGCCGCGACCTCTTCGAGGCCGAGGTTCTCGGCAATCGCGATGGGAACAAACTCGGGGTCCCGGCGTCCGCGGTCGACGCGGTAGCGCACCTGGTCCACGTTCAATCCCAGCAGGTCGGCGATGAACGTGATCGAGGCGTCCAGATCCCTGGCCTCGCGGCGGTAGAGGTGCAGGGTGTACGCGGGCTCGTTCTCGACGATGACCGCGCCGTTGCGGTCCAGGACGTACCCCCGCGGCGCCGTGATCTTTACGGCGCGGATCCGGTTGTTCTCGGAGAGATTGAAGTAGTACTCGCTGCGGACGATCTGGACGAACCAGTACGCCACCGCCAGGAGCGACAGCGCCGCGCCCACGCCCACACGGGCGATCTCGATGCGCCGCACCAGCGACTGGCGGTCCTCGCGGATTCTCAGCATGGGCCCTTCAGCGCAGCCGCCGCAGCCGGCGCCGCTTCCACCAGTCCCGCCAGCCGAAGTTCCACGCGGCTTCCAGCGCTCCCCCCGTGATCCCCGTGACCACGGCCCGCCAGATGGCTTCCCGCGAGATCAGCACGATCGGCGACTGCGCGAGAAGCGCCGATAAGAGCGCCACGATCGCCTCGTTCGCGAGCGACGCCACCCCCAGCGCCGCGCCCACGGCCAGCGCGCCACCGAAGGCGATCCGCACCGAAACCAGCGTCAGCACGAAGCCCAGCAGCGCCTTGGCGAAGGCATTGACTCCCAGCATCGGCTGGGAGATCGCATCCTCCGCAAACCCCGCGATGGCGCCGGTCAAGACCGCGCGCACGAAGTCTCCGCTGCGCGCGACCGCCGCCGTTGCCAGCAGGAACCAGTCCACGGGCCATAGGGCGCGATAACGCGAGCCGGCCACGAGGAACTCCAGGACGGCCGCCGCCGCCAGAAGAAGCGCGATCCGCCGGATTTTCAACGCCCACCCTTGGTGATCTCCGGGTTCTCACGCGCCGCCGGCGAGGGCGCGAGCAGCAGGACGTCCGTCAGCCTCGCGAAATCGGCCAGGGGCGTCACGCGGACCTCCAGGAAAAGCTTGCTCCCGCGGGCCACCGACTCCACACGGCCGATCGGGACGCCGCGCGGGTAGATGCCGTCGATGCCGGCCGACTCGACGAGGTCCCCGCGGGCGACCGACGACGTCGTCGCGATGTTGTTGAGCGTCAGGGCGCCGCGGCCGTCGCCCCGAATCACGCCGAGCTCTCCAGTGCGGGCGATCCGGGCGCCCGCCGCCGCGGAGGCATCGAGCAGCAGCTGCGCGCGGGAGACGTTGCGGCCCACGGCCACGACGCGCCCGACGATGCCCTGCGGAACCGCGAGCGGGGAGCTCGGCACCACGCCCTCGGCGCTGCCGGCTCCGACGAGGACGCTGTACACGCCGGCCCGCCTCTCGAGCAGCAGCACCGGCACGCTGCCGACCACTCCCGGGAGAGCGGATCCCTCGGCTTCCAGGCGGCGCGCCTCGCCACGCTGCTTCAGCTCCGCCCGCAGCCGGAAGAGCTCCTTGTCCCGCTCGTCGAGGTCGTGCCGCAGCTTGTCGTTCTCGGTCCGCGCCGTGAAGAGGTCGATCGTGGAGGCGATCCGCCCGGACACCCCGTGCGAGACCGCACCCACCGCCGTGGTCACGGGCGCCGAGGCCGTCAGGATCCACGACTGCAGCAGCGTGGCTCCGCGCCCGCCCCGCCCCGGCGCCTGCGCCGAAAGGATCAGCACGCACGAGAGCAGCACGACCATGAGCACCACGGCCCCGCGGCGGGGATTGACCGCCGCAACCTCGACGTGGGGATTAGGGGCTCTCATGGATCGTGAACGGTGAAGGGCGCTTTAGGGCTCCCTCAAGTGATCGAGATCTTGCGCAGCAGGTCCATGTCCGTCAGCATCGCCCCCGTCCCCAGCGCCACCGACGCCAGCGGGTCCTCGGCATAGGAGATCGGCAGGCCCGTCTCCTCGGAGAGGCGCCGGTCCAGGTTGCGCAGCAGCGATCCGCCGCCGGTGATGATGATTCCCTTGTCCATGATGTCGGCCGAGAGCTCGGGCGGCGTGCGCTCGAGGGCCACGCGCACGGTCTCGACGATCGCCGCCACGACTTCCGACAGCGCCTCGCGCACTTCCTCGTCCGTCAGCATCAGCGTCTTGGGAACGCCTTCGACGAGGTCGCGGCCCTTGACCTCCATCGTCATCGGCTCGTCGACGGGGTGCGCCGATCCGATCTCGATCTTGATCTGCTCGGCCGTGCGCTCGCCGATCAGCAGGTTGTACTTGCGCTTGAGGTACTGGATCAGCGCTTCGTCCATCTCGTTGGACGCTGTGCGCACCGAGCGGCTGTAGACGATGCCCGCCAGCGAGATGACCGCGACGTCGGTGGTCCCGCCGCCGATGTCCACGATCATGTTGCCCGTGGGCTCGGTGATCGGCAGGCCCGAGCCGATGGCCGCCGCCATCGCCTGCTCGATGATGAACACCTCCGACGCGCCGGCCCGCAGCGCCGAGTCCTGCACGGCGCGCTTCTCGACCTGGGTGATGCCCGACGGGACCGAGATCACGATCCTCGGCCGCACGAAGAGCGAGCGGCCGTGGGCCTTCTTGATGAAGTGGTCGAGCATCTTCTCGGTCACTTCGAAATCCGCGATGACGCCGTCCTTCATCGGCCGGATCGCGACGATGTTGCCGGGCGTGCGCCCGACCATCTCCTTGGCGTCGGTGCCGACGGCTTCGACCCGGTTCGTGTTGGTGTTGACGGCCACGATCGAGGGCTCGCGGACGACGATTCCCTTGCCGCGGGCGAAGACGAGCGTGTTGGCGGTTCCGAGGTCGATGGCGAGATCGTTGGAGAAAATCGAAAAAACGGATTTCCAGGCCAAAAAAACCTCCCCTACTCCGCTGTGGGATTCCCGATCATAGCGACTCCACGAAAATGCGGACACGCTTGACGGTCTCGTTGCCGGACGCGTCCACCGACTTGACCACGAGGACCGAGGCGCCGTCGCGCTCGACGGTGATCGTCTTCTTGAAGGAGCCGTCGGGTTCCACGTCCGCGGGCTCGGCGTTGACCGTGACGATGGCTCCGGGCTCCGTCTTTCCGTAGATCAGAAACAGGTTCCCCATTTGCTGGGGAGGAGAGACCACCAGCTCGGGCGGAGCTCCGTCGCCTCCCCCTTCCTTGACCGGCTCCGTCATCATCCGGAAGCGGCGCACCAGGCTCCAGTCCGAAGCCACGCCCGAGGAGTCGATGGCCGCGACCCTCCAGAAGTACGAGCCCTCCTTGGAGACCTTGACCCGCGACTGGGTCTGGACGCGATCATCGAGGTCGACCTCGGTCGAGTCGGGAACGAAGAGGCGGGACCTCGAGATCTGCAGCCGGTACCGTGTCGCGTCGGAGACCTTCGTCCACTTCAATTCCACCTGGTCGCCGGTCTTCAGGTCGTAGATCCGGTTGTCGGCCGGCAGGACCGGCTGGGGTGAATCCGGCAGCGCGATCTTGGGCGAGAACTGGCGGCTGGCGGCGTCGGCCGAGATCTTCTCGCGGCCTTCCAGTACCACCGTTTCCTTGCCTGTCGAGACCGTCGTCCGGCCGCGGTAGCTGACGACTTCGGTCTTCTCTCCCATCGCCACGTCCACCGACGCGCGGGAGTCGCGCTCGATCGCGGCCGTCGCCGAGTCGGTGTCGACCGCCGCCGTCGCGCTCGAGGTGTAGACGTTGATCGCGCCCGAGATCATCTTGATCTGGCTGCCGCTGGCCTCCGACGCCTGGGGTTTGCGGCACTCGAACAGCGATCCGGGACGGATCGTGTAGAGCGTGCCGTCGTTGAACATGATCTCGGCCGAGCCGGTCTTGCCGGCCTTCACGAAGTCGCCGTCGAAGAGAGGCTGGCGCTGCCTCGCGGGCTCGAAGGTCGAGCGCCCCGCACGCTGGAGCGAGACGTCTCCTTCCACGAAGATGAACGTCGCGTCTCCCTGCTCGCCCGAGCCCGCGGATCCCAGCGCCCGGCGCGAGTACGACTGGGACTCGATGGCCAGGCGAAACGCCTCCTCCCACCGCGAAGCCGAGTAGGACTGGCGCGCGTCGCCGAGGAAGTCGCGCGCCTGCGCGACGTTGGAGCCGGGACGCACGCTTCCGGCAGCGCGGGTGGCGCGGGAGAGCATCGAATCGGCTTCCGCGATCTCGATGCGGGCCTTCTCCTGCGGCGACCGTTTGTTCCGGCTGTAGAGATAGAAGCCGACACCGGCAGCTACCAGCACGAGGAGGACAATCAGCCCCCATCGCCGGAGCGTCTCGATCGGGATGACGAACCAGTCGAGATCCGTCCCCGCCGGTTGTCCGGACTTCCGTTTTCTCATAAACTCCCGAAACTACGGGACTTATCCGCATCAGTTATAGCACACCCGGGCTTCCCGCCTCGGTGACCGAAGCACCTTGGCGAACCTCTCTCGTCCTCGCGCGCCGCCCTGCTATAGTCGCCCGTTTCGGAATTCGGCCGACGGAGGGAGTTTCGATGCTCAAGACGATGCGCAACAGCTTCCACCAGCTGAAGTGGACGCTGTTCGCCGTGATCGCGGTGTTCATCCTCGGATTCGTGTTCTGGTCCGGAGGCCCCAACCAGGATCCCTCCAGCCAGGTCGTGGCCAAAGTGGGACGCGAGCGCATCACGGCCGTCGAGTTCGACCGCCAGTACCGCGCGCAGGTCGAGCGTTATCGCCAGATGTACCAGGGCAACTTCTCCCCCGAGCTCGAGCGCGCCCTCGACTTACCCAAGAACGTCCTCGATTCGATGATCGAGAGGATGCTGCGCCTGGAGGCCGCCAAGCGGATGAACCTGACCGTGTCGGACCAGGAGCTGGCCGAGAAGATCGTGACGCTTCCCTTCTTCCAGGAGAGCGGCCAGTTCATCGGCCGGGAGAAATACGAGCGGATGCTGCGCGGCAACGGGATCTCGCCCGAGCGCTTCGAGGAAGAGCTTCGCGAAGACATCCTGCTCCAGAAGTACGGCGACCTCGTCAAGGCGTCCGTCGTCGTGCCCGAATCCGAGATCCTGCGCGAGTACGCCGCGCGCAACGACAAGGCGACCATCGAATACATCCTGGTTCCGGCCAGCCGCATCGAGTCCAACGCGCAGCCCAGCGACGCCGACCTCCAGCAGTACCTCGACAAGCACAAGGATCGTTACCGCACGCCGGTGCAGCGGCGGGTCAAGTACCTGCTGGTGGACAAGGCCAAGATCCGCCAGAAGATCAAGCCGTCGGACGCCGACCTCACGGCGGAGTACGAGAAGCGCAAGGACAGCCTGAGCGTTCCCGAACAGGTCCAGGCGTCGCACATCCTCATCTCCGTCAAGCCCGACGGGGGCGAGAACGCCGACGCGGTCGCCAAGGCCAGGGCCGAGACGATCGCGGCGCGCGCCAAGCTGCCCGGCGCGGACTTCGCGAAGCTCGCCAACGAGAACACCGACGATCCCAGCGGGAAGGGTCAGGGCGGAAAGCTGCCTCCGTTCTCGCACGGCCAGATGGTCCCCGAATTCGAGTCCGCGGCGTTCTCCATGGAGCCCGGCGAGGTCCGCGGCCCGGTGAAGTCGCAGTTCGGGTACCACATCATCAAGCTCGAGGGGAAGACTCCTGCCCGCACGCGCGCGTTCCCCGAAGCGCGCCCGATGCTCGTCTCGGATCTGACCGAGCGGCAGGCGACGGCGGAGCTCGACCGGCAGTCCAAAGAGCTCGGCGCGAAGCTCAAGACGATGAGCGGCGCTTCCGACGACGACCTGCGCAAGCTCCAGAACGACACGATCACGTTCAACACGACCGAGTGGGCCGCCCGCGGCGACGCGATTCCGGGGATCGGCGCCAACCAGAAGTTCTCGGACGAGGCCTGGACCACGTCGGTGGGGAAAGTCTCGGCCAATCCCGTGACGACCCCGCGCGGGATCGTCTTCCTCAAGCCCTCCGAGGAGCGCGCGGCGGGACTCCCGCCCTTCGCGGAGCTCAAGCCCAAACTCGAGCAGGAGTGGAAAACCGAGCGGCGCGAGAAAGACGCCCTGGCCCAGCTCGAGCCGGCCGCCAAGGAGCTGTCCTCCGGAGCCACACTGGCCACGCTCGCCAGCCGCTACGGAACCGAGGTCAAGACGACGACCGAGTTCGGCCCTGCCGGTCCCGTTCCGGACCTCGGCCAGGCTCCGGGCCTCGCCGAAGCCGTCTTCAAGACTCCCCAGGGACAGGCGGGACGGCCGGTCTCCGTGCCCGCGGGCTTCGTCCTCTTTCGCGTCCTGACGCGGACCGAGGGAGACCGCAACGCGTTCCAGACGCAGAAGGCGGAGCTCGCCGAGTCGCTGCGCAGCCGCGAGGCCGAGCGCCTGACCCGCGCCTACCTCGCCCAGGAGCGCGCGGCGCGCAAGATCGAGGTCAACGAGGCGCTGCTCTCCTCGTTCGCGCGAGGGAGCGAGGGAGGACGGAGGAGCTAGCGGCGGCCTCTACAATCCCTGCATCATGATCGGGCGCTTGACCGGCCGCCTCGCGAGCAAGACGCCCGATCACGTTCTTCTGGACGTCGGCGGCGTCGGGTACTTCGTCCACATCCCTCTCTCGACCTTCTACGAGCTTCCGGAGCAGGAGAGCCCGGCGTCGCTGTGGATCCACACGCACGTGCGCGAGGACGCGCTGGCGCTGTACGGTTTCCTGACCGAGCGCGAGCGGTCCTTGTTTCTCCTCCTTCTCGGCGTGGCCGGAATCGGTCCGCGTGTGGCGCTGACGGTGCTCTCGGGAATGCCTCCGACCGAGCTCATCGACGCCCTGCGGTCCCAGGACGTGCGCCGGCTCATCGCGATTCCGGGCGTCGGAAAGAAGACGGCCGAACGGATGGTCCTAGAGCTCTCCGAGAAGGCCGCGAACCTTCCGGGCGAGGCTCCGGGCAAGCCTCCGGCCGCCGTCGCCGCCGACGATGTCATCTCCGCCCTCGTCAACCTGGGTTATCGCAAGACCGAAGCCGAACGCGCCGTGGACGGGGCCGCGAGGGCCGGAGCGCCGAAGGACTTCGGGGAGTTCCTGAAGGAAGCGCTGAGGCGATTGACGGGATAAGGCTCATCGGAGCGCCGTCATACACTTGAGCGTCGACATGACTGATCGAGAGGTCCTGACCGGCGCCGCGCTAGAGGACGACGCCGCGGTCGAGCCGAAGCTGCGGCCGCAGACGCTCACCGAGTACATCGGGCAGACCAAGGTTCGCGAAAACCTCTCGGTGTTCCTGGCCGCCGCCCGCGGACGCAACGAGCCCCTGGATCACGTCCTCCTGACGGGGCCACCGGGCCTGGGCAAGACGACGCTCGCGCACATCGTGGCCCGCGAGATGGGCGCCGGCCTCCGTTTGACGGCCGGACCGATGATCGCGCGCGCCGGAGACCTCGCGGGCATTCTCACGAACCTGCAGCCCAAGGACGTGCTCTTCGTCGACGAGATCCATCGCCTGAATCCCGCCGTCGAGGAAATCCTCTATCCCGCAATGGAGGATTTCCGGCTCGACGTGATGATCGGCGAAGGCCCGATGGCGCGCACGATGAAAGTGGACCTGCCGCCGTTCACCCTCATCGGCGCCACGACACGGCCGGGCCTTCTCTCCCAGCCGCTCCACGGCCGCTTCGGCATCACCCTGCGCCTCGACTTCTACGACGTCGCGGCCCTGGCCCGGATCGTCGATCGTTCGGCGCGCATCCTCTCGATTCGGATCACGCCCGACGCCGCCCGCGAGATCGGCGCCCGAGCCCGCGGCACGCCGCGCATCGCCAACCGCCTCCTGCGCCGGTTGCGCGATTTCGCGGAGGTCGCCGGCAAGGACGAGATCGACCTCGACACGGCGCGCGCCGCGCTGGCCCGGCTCGAAGTCGATGAACACGGCTTCGACGAGCTCGACCGCCGCATCCTCGCCACGATCATCGAGAAGTTCGGCGGCGGTCCCGTGGGCATCGGCGCGATCGCCGCGTCTCTCGGAGAAGACCGCGGCACGCTCGAAGACCTCTACGAGCCCTACCTCCTCCAGGCGGGATTTTTGCAGCGCACGCCTCGGGGCCGCGTCGCCTCGGCCGCGGCCTACCGTCATCTGGGAGTCACGGCGCCGCGGCGGGAAGGAGAGCTCTTTTGACGGGCTCGGCCGCGACCGAAGGCGCCCGCACACAGTCGGTCCGGAAACGGCGCCGCTCCTTTTCGAATCGGACGGCCTCCGTCCCGGTCACGAAGCGGGGACTCCTGATCTACAACCCGATCGCGGGTCAGCGCGACCGCCGCCGGCAGATGAACGCGCTCATCGATCGCCAGAGACGCCGCGGCCTCGAGCTGGTCAACGCGCCGACCTCCGGGCGCGGGGATGCGACCGAGATCGTACGGACGTTTCTGAAGAAGGGCATCGACCTGGTGGCCGTCTGCGGAGGCGACGGGACCATGTCGGAAGTCGCCGCGGGTCTGGCGGGAACGAAGGTTCCCCTCGGGATTCTGCCCGCCGGCACGTCCAACGTTCTCGCGATCGAGCTCGGAATCCCGGCGACGCTGGCGCGCGCCGAGGATCTCCTCCTGACGGGCTCTCCGGCCGCGTTTCGGCTGGCCCAGGCCGAAGATCGGCCGTTCCTGCTGTGGGCGGGGGCCGGCATCGACGCACGGGTGATGGGACGCATGAACCTCGTGATGAAAAGACGGCTGGGCCGTGCCGGGATCTTCTTCACGGCCGCCTCGCAGTTCTTCCAGTACGAGTTTCCCAACCTCGAGGTCGAGATCGACGGGGCCGCGCACGAGGCGACCTACGCCGTCGTCTGCCGCGCGCGCCACTACGCGGGCCGCTGGATCATCGCGCCGCAGGCGCGCTTCGGGAGCGACATGTTCGAGGTGCTTCTGTTCGCGCACCGCGACCGCGCGAAGCTGTTCCAGCTGTTCGTGGCCATGCAGCAGGGACGCGCCGCGCATGTGACCGAAGGCCTGGCCCGGATCGTGCCCGGGCGCAACGTCACGATCCGCTCGCGGGAGAGCTACCCCGTGCAGATCCAGCTCGACGGGGACTGCGTGCTGCAGACGCCGGTGCGCTGCCACGTCGGCGAGGACACGGTCCGGATCCTCGTGCCCTCGCCGTCCGCGACTCGCTGAGAGCTACTTCTTCCCCGACTTCACCGTCTTCTCGACGTCCGCCACCTCGCGCGGCGCACCGCAGGAGAGGCACTCGAGGCCGTCCTTGGTGACCAGGAACGTGTCCTCGATCCGGACGCCGATGTTCCACCACTTCGGATCCACGCCCTCGGACTTCGCCGGAATGTAGATGCCGGGCTCGATCGTGAACACCATGCCGGGCTCGAGCGGACGCGACTGGCCGGAGGCGTCGCGGTACTTGCTCGGGTCGTGCACGTCGAAGCCGACCCAGTGCGACACGCCGTGGAGCGTGAGCTTGCGGTGGCCGAAGCTCTTGACGATCTCGGCCGGATCTCCGGACAAGAGCCCCAGCTTGACCAGGCCCTGCGTCTGCGCCATCGCGGCGGCATGCTCGATCTCGTCGTGCTTCACCCCCGGCTTGGCGACGGCGATGGCCGCCTTCTGGGCGCCCAGCACGATCTCGTAGATCGCCTTCTGCTCCGGCGAGAACTTGCCGTTGACCGGATACGTCCGGGTGATGTCGGTCGCGTAGAGCCCGTACTCGCCGCCGGAGTCGTTCAAGACCAGCTCTCCGTCTTTCATCTGACGGCTGCTCTGGTCGTAGTGCAGGATGCAGGCGTTGGGACCCGATCCGACGATGGAAGGATAGGCCATTCGCCGCGAGCCGTTGGCGTAACAGTACCCGTCCAGCGCCTGCTGCACCTCGTACTCGTACTTGCCCGGCGCGACCGCCTGCATGGCGCGGATGTGGCCCTTCGCCGACATCTCGGCGACGCGGCGCAGGTAACGCAGATCCTCCTCGTCCTTGATCACGCGCATCTCGCGGATGATCGTGCGCGCGTCCGTCACGGACGCCGGGCCGCTGAAGCGCCGGCCGAGCGGGTCGTAGCTCGCGCGGAACTTGGCCAGCCATTCCGTGTCGCCGCCGTCGGAAAGGAAGAGATTCTCGGCGTCGGCGAGATAGCCGCTCGTGGTGTACGTGTTGCGGTCGAACTCTTCCATCTTCGAGTCGAAGTCCTTGAGCGGGAACGCCGCGTCGGCGCCGTAGGCCGCGACGGCCTCATCCGGTCCGACCCGCACGCCCGCCCACGCCTCGCGGCGCAGGTCGCGCGGCTGCAGGAACACGATGTAGCGCTTGCCGTCCTTGGCGTCGGGCCTCATGACGACCACGACGTCTTCCTGCGTGATCCCGGTCAGGTAGTAGAAGTCGGAGTCCGGCCGATACAGGTACTCCACGTCGTTCGTCATCGTGCGCTCGGGCGCCGAGCGCAGGATCGCCACCGACTTGGGCGGAAGCTTGGACATGAACTTCTCGCGCCGCGCCTTGTACGCGTCGGGATTGGGCGCCAGCGGCGGATAGTCCAGGGCGCAAACCGCGGCGGCCGCCGCGAGGGCGAGGCAGGCGATCCACAGACGGCGAGATTTCACGAGGCTGTCGGCCGCGGGCGGTCGCTGCGCGACCGGCGGCCGAGAGTTTTTGAGATCCGGGCTGCTCCGCGGCCTACTGAAACACATCATTCTCGCAATTCCTCCATACTCAACGATCTTCGTAGCTCGAATCTTGTTCTTCCCTCGGGAATCAACGCTTGGAAATGAACGACCACGGCGCGGCCGGGGGGGCCGCGACGGGAGAAACGGCCTGGGGACGGACGACGGCGGCGATGCGGTCGCGATGCGTTTTCAGGATCCTGCGCACGGGTACTCCCGACGCTGCCTCTTCGAGGATGTCGGCGCCGGACTCGTCGACTTTGGCGAGGAAGGCCTCCCAGACCGCCTCGCCCACGGGCATGCCGCGAAAAACGACGTTGGGAATGCGCTCGAACCCTTTCCGAAGCGTCTCGAGGCGCTCCTTCAGAAGCGACTCCTCGGCGAGAGACTGGTCCTCGTAGGGCGTGTGCGGCTTGGGGATGAACGGGTTGACGGAGGGAACCAGCTCCGCCACGCGGCCGTGGCGACGGCCCTCCTCGACGGCGATCACGTGGAGGCGCTCGACCATGCGCACGATGTCCTGCACGTCTTCTTCGGTCTCGGAAGGCAGGCCGACCTGCAGGTACAGCTTCAGGCGTGTGAACCCGCGCGCGAAGACCAGCCGGACTTTCTCGTCCAGCATCGCGTCGGAGACCTTCTTGTTGATGAACCGGCGCAGGCGTTCGTTGCCGGCCTCGGGCGCGATCGACAGGGCCTTCTCTCCCTGGCGGGCGAGGACCTCGAGGATCCGATCCTCGATCGCGTCGATCTTGATGGAGGAAAGCGCGATGTGGTACTCGAGCTCCGCGAGACCCTCCAGGATCGCGCCGATCTCGGGGTGGTCGCACACCGCCGTCGCGATCAGCCCGGTGCGGCCGGTCAGCCCACGCGCTTCGCGCGCGACCTTCAGGATCGACGCCGCCGGGTACTGCTTGACCGGGGCCATGGCGTACGCGGCCCAGCAGAAGCGGCACATCTCGGTGCAGCCGCGCGAGATCTCGATCAGCAGCTTGTCGGACAGCTCGGTGCGGGGCGTGAGGATCGTCGTGTGCGGCACCTCGAAGTCCGGCGCGATCTCCTTGCGCGACATCGGCTGCTGCACGACGACCTTCGCGTTCTCGGCGCCCTCGGCGCGCGGACCGTGCACCGACGGCACGAAAAAGCCGGGCAGCGAAGCCGCCGCCGCGAGGAATCCGTCCCGGTCCAGGCCCGACTTCAAGAGCTCCGCGATCCGAGGCACGAGCCGTTCGCCGTCCCCGAGCGCGAAGACATCCACGAACGGCGCGAGCGCGGAAGGGTTCATCCGCGCGATGTCGCCGCCGACGAGCAGGAGGGGATGCCGCTCGTCGCGCTCCTGGCGCCGCGCCGGGATCCCCGCCGCCGACAGCGTGCGCAGGATGTGCACGACGTCCATCTCCCAGGAGAGCGACCAGGCGAGCAGGCCGAAGTCGGAGAGGGGCGTTCCGGTCTCGAACGTGACCGCGGGCTGGCCTTCCTCGTGGAAGAAACGTTCGCAGACGAGGTCGGGAACGCGGTTGAAGAGCCGGAAAACCCACTGGAACCCCAGGTTCGACATGCCGACTTCGTAGGCGTTCGGAAAACCGAGCGCCAGCCGGTACGCACCGAAGCGCGCGGGAGGCTCGGTAAATCTCTCGAGGAGAGCGCGTTCCCGGTCGATGGGGGTGACTGGCATGCGAACGGGCGATTATACGGGAGGCCGATACTAGGGTTTCCGCCCCTCCGGTACGGCGTTCAGGCGGAAGGCGATTCGCATGGGCTCGCGCACCGTGATGATGCCAAACGAGGGGTCGGAGAGCCCGAACTGCTTCCACGCGAGGGGGAAGGATCCCGACAGCACGGCGCGATCGTCCAGGAGCTGGACGTCCACGGGGAGCTGCAGAGAGACGGATTTTCCGTGCACGGTCAAGTCGCCCGTGACCTCCACCGTGCCGCGCTCGCCCTTGCGCAGCTTCGAAAGGTCTCCGACGACGCGCCGTGCCTCGAAGACGATCTCGGGGTATTTGTCGGTCTCGAGCGTCTTTTCGCGCATCTTCTTATCGCGCGACTCGTTGCCGGTTTCCATCGCGGCGGCCGCGACCGCGATGCGACTCTGGACTTTCCAGTCGCCGCCCGCTCCCGGAATCGCGTCCAGCCGGCCCGAAATCTGCGGCGCCCGCCCATGCACCGTGTGCAGCGTGGCGGGCAGCTCCCAGGTCAGCTCCGAACCCGAGGGATCGATTCGGTAGTGAAAACCGGCGGGGTCCTCCAACAGGGGCGCGGCGCCGACCGCGAGGAACATGGCGAGGCCGAAGACGGGCAGCGCTTTCATGGGTCGAGTCTATGACCGGCTCTTGATTAGGAACACCCAGTCGCCGACGTTGGTTCCCGTCGGCCCGGTCACGAAGAGATCGCCGAGCCCCGAGAAGAGACGCCGCGTGTCGTGGCGCGCGAAAGCCGCGTCGGGATCGAGACCCTGGTGGCCCGCTCGGGAAATCGTCGTGCCGTCGGCGAACGCCCCGGCCGCGCCCGAGGACCCGTCCCGCCCGTCCGAGCCCGCCGCGAGAAGCGCCGTCCTCCGCTCGCCATCGAGAATCTCGGCAGCGCCGAGGGCGAGCTCCAGGCAGCGTCCGCCGCGTCCGCGGGATCGCCCGAGAGCCACCGTGGTTTCGCCGCCGGCGAGGAGCACGGATCCCGGACGGAGGCCTCTCGCGCGCGCGGCCAGCCGGCGCCCCGCGCGACGCGCCTCTCCCGAGAGCCGATGAGCCTCGACCACGGCGGCAAGGCCGCGCCGCCGCGCTTCCCGAGCCGCGGCCTCGAGGCCGTCGGCGTTGGAGCCAATCACGCGCACGAGGTCACCGCGGCGTCCGCGCAGCGTCGGCCCCGAGCCGACGGCGGCCGCGCGGTCGCCGGGCACATCCGAGAGAACCAGAGTCACCAGCCGCGCGCGGGTCACGCGTCCCAGCCGTCCGCCCTTCACGGCCGACAGCGACGCGCGCAGGCGGTTGACCGCCAGGATCGACGCGCCCGCACGGACGAGCGCCCGGACCGCGCGCGTCTTGTCCGCGAGCGTCACTCCCGGCCGCGGATGCGCGAGCAGCGACGACGCGCCTCCGGACATCAGGCACACGATGAGATCCTCCTCGCCGAAGCTCTCGAAGAAGCGGAGCGCTCGCCGCGCGGCACGCATGCTCGAGGCGTCGGGCTCGGGGTGAGACGCGAATGCGACAGCCTCGCGGGGCAAGCGCGACGATGGGTGCCCCCGGGGCAGGACGACGAGGGTCTCGCAGCGGCCGAGCTCCGCCAGGGCTCCTCGGGCCATCGTCGCGGCGGCTTTTCCGGCGGCGAAGACTCCGATGCGCCGCGCCCTCCCGCGCGCGCGCCGCAGCGCCGTCTCGGAGAGCGCGTCCTGAGTCCGCCGGCCCGGCTCGACGGCCTCCAGCGCGGCCCGGTAGAGGGCCTGGAGCAGCGCGCGGGCCTTCATGCGGTGTGTGAGAATAGCCGTATCGCCCGGGTGGTTTTCCGGGGCGAGAACCGCATGAGCGCCCATCCGACTCCCCCGACGCTGCCCCGACCCGACGAGATCGCGCCGGGAGAGCATTACTGGAGCAAGGCCTCCAAGGACCTGCGCCACCGGCTCAATAAGGCGATTCCGCATGACCTCTTGAAGGAGCTCCATCACAAGAACCCCGCCCGTCACGCGGCGATCGCCGTGCGGCAGTTCCTCCTGCTCATCGCGGCGTCGGCGGTCGCGTGGAAATTCCCGCAGCCCTGGATCTGGATTCCCGCCGCTTTGGTCTCAGGCTGGACCGTCTTCAACTTCACGGTGCTCCTCCACGACGCCCTCCACCACGCCGTCTTTAACGGTCCGCACCCGAAGGGCGATCGGATCCTTTCGCTCCTTTATGCGATTCCGTCCGGCATCTCGGCCTCGCAGTTCACGCGCTGGCACCTGACGCACCACGCCGAGCTCGGGGACGCCGAAGCGGACCCGAAGCGCCACTATCTTTCCCCGAAGATCGTCAAGCCCTGGTACAAGCTTCTCTACTTCACCCCCGCGCTCTTCCCGATCTACTTCCGCGCCGCGCGCCGCGAGACCGCGAGCTATCCGGAGCCGATCCGCCGCAAGATCGTTTGGGAGCGTCGCGTGACGATCCTGTTCCACGTCGGCGTGATGGCGGCTCTTTATCTTCTGGGCGGCTTCGGTGTTCTCGGGCGGGTTTATCTCGTCCCGGTCTTCCTGGTGTTCCCGATCGCGTTCGCTTTGAACCGCCTCGGACAGCACTACGCGATCGACCCCGCGGACCCGGCCAAGTGGGGCTCGATCCTGAAACCGTCGCGGTTCTGGGACTTCTGGTACCTGAACTCCGCCTACCACCTCGAGCACCACTACTTCCCGGGCGTGCCGATGTACCACCTGCGCCGGCTCCACTTCGCACTGCGACCGTTCTTCGATGAGATCGGCTGGAAGCCCACGACGTACGGGCGGCTGTTCAAGGCCTGGATCTTCGAGAACAAGACTCCGCACACCGACTGGCACCTCGCGGGCTAGGCTTGCTCCCGATGCAGGACGACGAGACCCAGGACATCAACGAGCTCATCCGTGAATTGAACGAAGGCCGTCCATCCACCCGGGCGGGCGCGGTGGACTCGGGCGCCTCCGACTCCGTTCGGCTGGACCGCTGGCTCGAGGAGCTCACGGCCCGTTCGGGCAGCGATCTGCTGCTGGTGGCTGGAGCGCCGCCGTCGGTGCGCCTGGACGGAAGCCTTCAGCCCCTCTCCGAGCCTCCCCTGTCGGGCGACGAGATCGAAGAGGCTGTGCTGCCGGCGCTCGCCTCGCACGCCCGCGCGCGGTATCGCGAGAGCGGCATCGCGGATGCCTCCCACCGCGTCCGGGGGCTCGGACGTTTCCGCGTCAATCTTCACCGCGAACGAGGTCGCGCCGCGGCGGCGGTGCGTGCGCTGCCGGCGCATCCGCCCCGGCTCGCCTCGCTCGGACTGCCCGCCGGGACGGAGGCGCTGACGCGCCTGCCCCGGGGTCTCGTCTTGATCGGCGGCCCGACGGGCTCCGGAAAGACGACGACGCTGGCCGCGCTGGTCGACGAGATCAACCGCCGCGACGCGCGGCACGTCGTGACGATCGAGGATCCGATCGAGTACGAGCACCCGCACCTCTCCTCCGTGGTCGAGCAGGTCGAGATCGGCGTGGACGCGCCGGACTTCCCGACCGCGCTGCGCGCCGCGATGCGCCAGGCGCCGGACGTGATCGTCGTGGGCGAAATGCGGGATCCCGAGACGATGCGGATCGCGCTGGCCGCCGCCGAGACGGGTCACCTGGTCTTCTCGACCGTCCACACCACCGACGCGGCGTCGAGCGTGTCGCGGATCGGCGACTCCTTCCCCGCCGAGAGGCAGAACACGATCCGCCAGGAGCTGTCGATGGCGCTCGCGGCCATCCTGACGCAGACGCTCCTGCCGAAGAAGTCCGGAGGACGCGCCGCGGCCGCGGAGCTCCTCTTCGTTTCCTACGGCGCGCGCCAGCACATCCGCAAGAACGCCCTCCAGCACCTGCACCAGGAAATCGCGATTACGAAGAAGCAGGGGTCCGTGACGCTGGAGGAGTCGTTGGCGAAGCTCGCGCGCGAGGGCGTCGTCGAGACGGAGGACGCGCGCGCCCGCGCGGCGCATCCGGAGGAGTTCGAGAACTACCTGCGCGGAGCGTAAGCTCCCGCGCAGGTATCCCGAGGAGCTTTAGCTCCGAGGGATCCCGTGCTTCCCGCCCCTACACCTCTCGGCGGAACAGCACCTTCGTCAGCACCCCGCACACCACGGTAAACGTCGCCAGGAAAACCCAGTCCGGGTAAGTCGAAGCGGGTGCGGCGCCCCGCAGCAGCAGGTTGCGAAGCGAGCGCACGCCGTACGTCAGCGGGTCAATCGACGAGAGCTTCGCGAGCCACGGCGGGTACGACTCGATCGGATACAGCGCCCCGGACGGGAAAAAGAGCAGCACGTTGATGATGCCGAACATTCCGCGCAGCAGGCTCGCGCTCTTCGCGCGCGCGAAGACCAGGAACCAGAGCGCCGCGATCGACAGCGAGGTCAGGAATACCGTCACCGCGGCGGCGGCGAGGCTCGGCGTCCCGGCGGCCGGCAAGGGAGACAGGAACACGACGGCGGCCAGCACGAGCCCTCCCGCGATGGAGGCCACGATCGCGCCCGCGAGGATGTTGCCGGCCACCAGGGTTCCCGTCGAGATCGGAGTCACCAAATAGCCCTCGTGGTAGCCGTACATCCGGTCTTCGAGCACCTGCAGGCCGCCCGACACCATGGACCCCATGAAAATCGCCAGACACACGATCGCCGGCCCCAGGTACGTGAGGTAGTCGAGGTAGGGATACGCCTCGAGGCGCACGGCGGGCGCGGCCGGGGGCGTTTCGGGCGGCGCCGAAACCTCCTGCCAGATCTGTCGCAGCGTCGACTCCAGAGCCTCGAACGAAAAGCGGTCGGTGTTGTCTCCGATGAACGACGGCGCCGGGCCCGCGGGCGAGAGGCCGAACGGCAGGACCCAGACGCCCCGATATCTCCCCCTCCGCAGGCCGTCGAGAGCACCTCCGCGATCCGAGAGAAACGTCGCGGCGACCAGCTGCCGGCCGCTCTGGAGCGCGAGCACGCCGCGCCGGCACTCGGCCGAGTACGCGTTTCCCGCCTCGTCCACGACCGCCAGCGGAACGTTTTCGAGCGGACGGTTCATCGCGTTGCCGAGGACCACGAGATAGACGATCGGAAAGATCATGGTCGAGACCACCAGCACGGGCTGGCGCCACAGCGTCAGGAAGGCGCGCTGGCCGATGGCCGCGATCCCCAGCAGGGCGAGCCGCGGGCCGCGCGCGGGTCGCCGTTCTCCGCGGGCGGTGCTCATGCCTCGCGCAGCGCCCGACCCGTGTAGGAGAAGAACACGTCCTCGAGCGTGGCGAGCGCGATCGTCAGATGGACGATGTGATACCCGCGGTCCTCAAGCAGGCGCGCGGCCCTTCGCCCGGTTCCCTCTCCCGGGCGCGCGTAGAAATGCACCGACGTCGCCGACGGAAACCGCGGTCGCGCCACTCCCGCCTCGGCCAGCGCCTCGCGGTCCTCGGGGGCGATGACGCGGTCGGTCTCGAGCTCGACGCGCTCCCCCGTCTCCAGGCCGCGCTTCAGGGACTCCGGGGAGTCCTCGCAGAGGACCTTGCCCCGATCCATGATCGCGACGCGGTCGCAGAGAAAGTCCGCTTCCTCCATCGAGTGGGTCGTCAGGATGATCGCGAGGTCCGGCTCCTGCTCGCGCAGGTCGTCGAACATGTCCCAGATCGAACGGCGGCTCTGAGGGTCCAGCCCCGTCGTGGGCTCGTCGAGAAAGAGGACGCGGGGCGCGTGGAGGACGCCGCGCGCGATCTCCAGACGGCGGCGCATGCCTCCGGAGAGCTGCCGCGAGATCTGGTTGCGTCTCTCCCACAGACCCACCTGCTTCAGGCGCCGCTCGATCCTCTCCCGCAGGAGGCGCCCGGAGAGCCCGTACATCTTTCCCTGAACGGCGAGGTTTTCGCGCACGGTCAGGTTTTCGTCCGTGGTCTGGGCCTGGGACACGGTCCCGATCGCGCGCCGCACCGATCCCTTTTCGGACACGATGTCGTGCCCCTCGACGCGGGCGGTGCCGGAGCTCGGGGGCATCAGCGTCGTCAGCATCCGGATCAGCGTGGTCTTGCCGGCCCCGTTGGGGCCGAGCAGGCCGAAGGTCTCGCCCCGCTTGACCGTGAAGGACACGGCGTCGTCGGCCACGAAGTCGCCGAACCGTTTGGTGAGCTTGTCGACCTCGATCGGCGCGATCACGCCTTTGGGTGCCCGCCGCCCGCTTCGACGACGAAGGTCTGGCCGGCCACGACCGCGGCGTTCATCGGCTGGAGGCGCACGGAGAACGTCTGCAGATCGCGGCTCTGGATGCCCCAGTTCTTGCGGGTGGCGAACTCCGAGCGCGGCTTGATCGACGCGATGCGGGCCTGGAAGCGGGCGTTGGGCCGCGCCTGCGGCCACACGGTTACGAGCTCTCCGACGGTGAAAGAGGAGAGCCTCTCCTCGGGAACTTCGGCGCGCAGATAGGGCGCCTCGATCTGGAGCGTGATCACCGGCTGCCCCGGCTCGACCCACTCGCCCATCCGGCGGTGGCGCGTGAGGACCGTGCCCGCCATGAGAGACCGGAGAATTCCTTCCTTCTCGAAGACGCGGATCTTCTCCAGTCTCACGCGCAGCGACTGCTCCTCGGCGTCGAGCTGTCCCTTCTCGGCCTCGCGCGCGCGGATGTCCGCGGCGAGCGCCTCGCGCTGGTGCTGGAGGGCCTCGAGGCTCGCCGTCGGCGAGACGCCCTCTTTCACGAGCCGGCCGATCCGCCGCTCGTCCGCCGCGACCGAGGCGAACTGAGCGCGCAGCTTCTCGATTTCCTCCAGCCGCGTGTGGTCGCGGGCCTGAACCTGCGCGATCTGGCGCTCGATGTCGGAGGCGTCCTCGGAGAGGCCCGGCTCCTCGATGCGCGCCACTTCCTGGCCGGCGGAGATCGGCTCGCCCTCTTCGGGAATGCGTGTCGTCAGCCTTCCCTTGCGCGAAAACGAAAGCGCGAGGCTCTGCTCCTCGGCGATGGCGAGCAGGCGCACGGGCTCTCCGGAATCGTTCTCACGCCGGACGAGTTCCCCGTACCCCCATGCCCCGGCCAGAGCGATACCCACCGCCAGGACGACCCAGAGGGCCTTCTTCACAAAGCCCTAGCTTAAACCCGTTCGGCGCGGAGGAGTCACCCGCCGAGGAGCAGACCTTCGACCTGCGCCAGGGCCTGCTCCGCGGGACAGGCCAGGGCGAGGTCGACGGCCGCCGACGCTGGCGTGGCCTCGGGGTTGATCTCCGCGGTCCACGCGCCCCGTTCCGCCGCCTCCGCCACGAGCGCCGCCGCCGGGTAGACGACCGCCGAGGTGCCGACGGCGATGCAGACGTCGCAGTCCAGCGCGGCGCGCGCCCGTGCGAGGGCCTCCGGGGGAATCATTTCGCCGAACCAGACGACGCCGGGCCGCGCCAGATCGCCGCACGCGGGACAGCGCGGCGGAAGCTCGTCGAAGGGCCCGTCGTGGCGCCAGGCCGGAGGAGCGCCGGCGCAGCGCGAGGCGCACGCAAGCTCCCATAGCGAGCCATGGAATCGAACGACGTTCTCGGTCCCCGCGCGCTCGTGGAGCCCGTCGACGTTCTGCGTGACGAGGGTGAAGCGCGGAAACCGGCGGCTCCAGGCTGCGAGCACTTCGTGCGCGCGGTTGGGCCGGGCGCGCGCCACCAGGTCCCGCCGCCACGCGTACCACTCCCAGACGAGATTCGGATCCCGGGCGAAGGCTTCGGGCGTGGCGAGCTCCTCGGGCCGATAGCTGCGCCACATGCCGCCGGGTCCCCGAAACGTCGGGATTCCGCTCGCCGCCGAGACTCCGGCCCCGGTCACGACCGTGACCCGTTCCGCCTCGCGCAGAGCGGCCGCCAGACGCCGGATCCCCTCCTCGGACGCCACGTCCTCGATGATAAGGTTTCGGGCTCGCCGGCAGGCGCCCGGCGAATCCAACAGAGCGGAGACCAGCAGGACATGGCGAAAGAAACGCCCATCACCGTCGCGCGCGGCGACGGCATCGGCCCGGAAATCATGGACGCGACGCTGCTCATCCTCAAAGAGGGCGGCGCGCGGCTGGCGATCGAAGAAATCGAGATCGGCGAGAAGGTCTACCTCTCCGGCAACACCGCCGGCATCGCGCCGTCCGCTTGGGAATCGCTGCGGCGGACGAAGGTCTTCCTCAAGGCCCCCATCACGACGCCCCAGGGCGGAGGCTTCAAGAGCCTCAACGTCACGACCCGCAAGGCGCTGGGCCTCTACGCCAACGTGCGGCCCTGCGTCTCGTACCACCCGTTCGTCGCCACGAAGCATCCCGTGATGGACGTCGTCATCGTCCGCGAGAACGAGGAGGACCTCTACGCGGGCGTGGAATACCGGATCTCGGCCAACGTGTACGAGTGCCTGAAGCTCATCACGCGGCCGGGCTCCGAGAAAATCGTCCGCTACGCCTTCGAGTACGCGCGGCGCAACAACCGGAAGAAGGTCACCTGCTTCACCAAAGACAACATCATGAAGATGACCGACGGCCTCTTCCACAAGGTCTTCGACGAGGTCGGCAAGGAATATCCCGACGTCGCCCAGGAGCACTGGATCGTGGACATCGGCGCCGCCAAGCTCGCCGACTCCCCCGAGATCTTCGACGTGATCGTGATGCCCAACCTCTACGGGGACGTCCTGTCGGACGTCGCGGCCCAGATCGCGGGCTCGGTGGGCCTCGCGGGCTCGGCCAACATCGGAACCAACTACGCGATGTTCGAGGCGATCCACGGCTCGGCGCCGCGCCGCGCCGGACAGAACCTCGCGAACCCGTCGGGCCTGCTGCTGGGCGGCGTCATGATGCTGGTGCACATCGGGCAGTCCGACATCGCGGAGCGGGTGCACAACGCCTGGCTCGCCACGCTCGAGGACGGCATCCACACCTACGACATTTTCGAGGCCGGCGTGTCCCGCGAGAAAGTCGGGACGCGGGAGTTCGCCCAGGCCGTGGTCGCGCGCCTCGGGCAGCGGCCCAGGAAGTTGAAAGCCGTCTCGTACGCGGCCGCGCCGCGCGAGACCATTCCGCCGGAGCCGAAGCTGGAGTCGCCGTCGAGGTCCCTGCAGGGCGTCGACATCTACGTCAACTGGGAGAGCCGCGACTCCGATGCCCTCGCGGCCAAGCTCGGACCGCTGGCGGGGCCGGAGTTCCGCCTCACGATGCTAACGAGCCGCGGCGTCAAGGTGTGGCCGGACGGGCTTCCCGAGACGTTCCGGGGAGACCAGTTCCGTTGCCGGCACATTTCAGCCGACGGCGGGGTGGCGAAGCAGTCCGCGATCGTCGCGCTGCTCGGCCGGCTGACGGGCGCCGGAATCTCCGTCGCCCAGACGGTCAGCCTGTTTTCCTATGACGGGGAGCGGGGATACTCGCTCGGCCAGGGAGAGTGACGATGGACAAGCCTCTCGTCGGGATCCTGATGGGATCCAAGTCCGACTGGGACGTGATGAAGAACGTTTCGGAGACGCTGTCGAAGTTCGGCGTGCCGAGCGAGAGCCGGGTGCTCTCGGCCCATCGCACTCCGCGCGAGACGACCGACTACGTCACTTCGGCGGCTTCGCGCGGCCTCGAAGT
>Ga0075425_100000540_pt1 | contig 35685 bp, 20 predicted proteins | sample SoiMethybrSBSTD4_FD_75300 | JGI IMG/M metagenome (GOLD analysis project Ga0075425, IMG submission 75300) | Bulk soil microbial communities from a Populus tree surrounding site in Tennessee, USA - Soil MetaG P. TD hybrid SBSTD4 | ecosystem: Environmental > Terrestrial > Soil > Tree plantation... | reverse complement strand
CGGCACGCGCCGATCGATCCCGGCGACGGGTCGGGAATGAACCTGATGGATCTCGCGTCAGGGACGTGGTGGCGGCCGGCCGTTGACGCCACCGCGCCGGGGCTCGCAGCCAAGCTGCCGGACATCGCGCCGTCGTGGACGATTGCGGGAACGCTTTCGGCGTACTGGCAGGCGCGTCACGCGCTCCCGCCGGCGCGCATCGTCGTCTGGTCAGGCGACAACCCGTGCAGCCTGATCGGCACCGGCCTGGTGCGCGAAGGTCTCGCCGCGATCTCGCTCGGGACGAGCGACACGATCTTCGGCCTGATGCGCGAGCCGCGGATCGATACTACGTTCACCGGCCACGTATTCGGTGCGCCGACCGGCGACTTCATGGGCATCACGGTGTTTGCCAACGGATCGATCGCCCGCGAACGGATTCGCGATCAGTTCGGTTTGACGTGGAGCGGCTTTTCCGCGGCGCTTGCATCGACGCCCGCGGGTAATGATGGACGAATGCTGCTGCCATGGTTCGATCCCGAAATCACGCCGCTGGTGCTCGAACCGGGGCTCCGCCGCTTCGGCCTCGCGCTCGACGATGGGCCGGGTCACGTGCGTGCGGTCGTCGAAGCGCAGATGATGGCGCTGGCGCTGCACTCGAAGTGGATGCAGGTGGACGTGACGACGATTCACGCCACCGGCGGTGCATCCGCGAACCGCGACATCCTGGGCGTGATGGCCGACGTGTTCGGCGCCGAGGTGTGCCAGTTCGCGGTGGGGAATTCGGCGTGTCTCGGCGCGGCGCTGCGCGCGCGCCATGCCGACGCGGTCGCGCGCGGTGAGCGCCTCACGTGGGACGAAGTGGTCGGCGGCGTGGTCGACCGGTTGATCACGCTGCGACTGCAGGCCGACCGCGAGCGCCACGCGATGTATCTCGAGCTGATGCGTGCCTACGCGGCGCGCGAAGCGCAGGCGCTCGGCCGGGATGCGCGCCCTATCGATAGCCGTGCTTGACCGGCGCATGGTCACGGGGTAATTTGCGCGCGCGACTGGCGCTGTTACCGGCGCCGCCATGGTCCGGGTACAAAAGACCATCTCCCGGAGGAGTCGTTCAGCAGCACTGATGTCATCACCTCGGTTGGACGTGAAGGAGGAATTCGATGGGCCGTCTCCGTCGACGCCACCTCGCCGCATGCGGGACGATCGTCCTGTTCGTCCTCGCATCGTCGACTCTCGCCGCCGCGCAGGCGGTGAAAGGCTCTCTGCTCGGCAACGTCAGCGACGCGTCCGGCCTCGTGCTGCCGGGCGTCACCGTGACCATCACCGAGGTCAACACGAACATCTCGTACTCCACGCTCAGCAATGAGTCCGGCTACTACATCTTTTCGAACCTGAAAGACGGGATCTACCGCGTCGTCTCCGAATTGAGCGGGTTCAAGCGGATCGTTCGCGACGGCGTCGAGGTGCCGGTCAACACGACGGTCCGCGTCGACCTGAAGATGGAGGTCGGCGCGATCGAGGAGTCGGTGACGGTCGTCGGCGCGAGTCCGCTGCTGCAGACCGACCGGGCCGACACCGGGCGGCTGATCGAGAGCGTGCACCTGCAGGAGGCGCCGCTCGGGTTCAACCGCAATTTCCAGGGCATGCTGGTGACCGTTCCGGGCGCAACGCGGCCGTTCCGCCCGCATTCGGAATTCTTCAACGCGCAGGACAGCCTGTCGACCAACGTCAACGGCCAATCGCGGCTCGCCAACAATGTGCAGATCGAAGGCATCGACGACAACCACCGCACCGGCCTGCTGACGACGCTGATTCCGTCGGCGGAGGCAATCGAGACGGTGAACGTCACGACGAGCATGTACGACGCGGAGTTCGGCCGCGCCGGGGGGGCGATCACCAACGTGACGCTGCGCTCGGGGACCAACCAGTTCAAGGGCGGCATCTTCGCCTTCGGCAACAACGAAGCGACCAGTGCCGCCGGCTACTTCTCGCACTCGAACCCACCGACCGACTATCTCGAGAGCGGATTCGCGCTCGGCGGGCCGATCCAGAAGAACAAGCTGTTCTTCTTCGGCGACTACCGCCACATCACCGATCACGCCGGCCGGACGACGCGGGCGATCATCCCGCCGCAGGCGTTCAGGAACGGTGACTTCAGCGCCGCGTCGACGAGGGTCTACGATCCGGCCACCGGCAATGCCGACGGAACCGGGCGAACGCCGTTCGCTAGCAACGTCATTCCTGCCGATCGGATCAGCCCGATCGCGAAAGCGATCCTGGCGCACGTCCCGGCGCCGAACATCGACGCGGCGCCCGGCCAGGTGAACTACCAGCAGGATTACGTCCGCACCAAGCTCACCGATTCGTTCGACACGAAGATCAACGCGCAGCTCAGTCAGGCCGACCAGATTTCGGCGCGCTTCAGCTTCCTGCGGCCCGATATCACCGATCCGTCGGACTTCGCCGGCTTCGGCGGCTCGAAGCAGGGCGGGCCGTCGGGCAACGGCTTCTCGGGCACCGGCACCGACACGACCTACAGCACCGGCGTGAACTACACCAGGACGTGGAGCAATACGCTGGTGATGGAAGCGCGCGCCGGGATGAACTACTTCCACAACCAGGCCTTGACCGATTCGAGCAGCGCGACCGCCGCCGCCGACGTCGGCATTCGCGGCGCCAACCTCGACGACTGGACCGCGGGCATCTCGCAGATCGACTTCGGCACCAACCTGAGCCTGAGCAGTCCGCTGGTCGGCTTCTCGGGGAGCCTGCCGTGGGATCGCAGCGAGCGGACCGCGCAGGTGGCGGCGGTGTTCACCAAGGTCAACGGCAACCACACGATCAAGTTCGGCGAGGACTTCCGCCGCACGCGCGACTTCCTGCTGCAGACGCAGGACAACGGCGGCCCGCGCGGACAGTTTCAGTTCCGCGCCGCGCAGACCGCGATTCCGAGCGACGCCGCAGCGACCGCCGGGTTCGCCAACGCCTTCGCGTCGTTCCTGCTCGACGTGCCGTCGACGGTGCAGCGCGATCTGAAGGTGACCGATCCCGGGGTGCGCTTCTGGGCCTTCTTCACCTTCATCCAGGACAAGTGGGCGGTGTCGCCGAACCTGACCATCGACCTCGGCCTGCGCCACGAGTACTACTCGCCGATGACCGGTCTGGTCGACCAGGGCGGGCTCTCGAACTACGACCCGGCGACCAACACGCTGCAGGTCGCCGGCTATGGCGCCGTGTCGGACAGCATCGGCGTGCAGAAGTACTTCAAGAACTTCGCGCCGCGGACCGGCGTGTCGTACCGCGTGAGCGACAAGGCGGTCGTCCGTGGCGGCTACGGCGTCAGCACCATTCCATTTCCCGACAACAGCTACGCCTACAACTTCCCGGTCAAGCAGAACAACGTGTTCAATGCGCCGAACAACTTCGCACCCGCCGGTTCGATGTCGGCCGGCTTCCCCGATCCGGTGGTTGCCCAGATCCCGACGAGCGGTGTGATCGATGCGAGTACCGCGGCGCTGCGCAACGCCAGCTACTTCCATGTGCCGACGACGCTGCACGAGGGGTCGCTCCACTCGTGGAACGTCGCCTATCAGCGGGAGCTGCCGAACCGGTTCACGATGGACATCGCCTACGTCGGAAATCGCGGCCACAACATCCCGACGCAGTTCAACGAGAACGCCGCGCTGGTCGTCGGGCTGCCGGGCAATACGGGCCGTCCCCTGTTCGGGCCCTATGGCAAGTCGGCCGACGTGACGACGTGGCTGCCGACCAAGTCGCTGTATCACTCACTGCAGACCAAGCTGGATCGCCGCTTCAACAACGGCTTCCTGCTGACCTCCTCGTACACGTTAGGGCGCGGGTGGAGCTACAACACGGGAGACAGCAACACCAACATCCCGACGCCGGCCGACATCGAGCGCAGCTGGGCGCGGACCGATCAGGATCGGCTGCACACGTGGGTCGAGAGCTTCCTCTATCAGCTGCCGGTCGGGCCGGATCGCCGCTGGCTCAAAGAAGGCGCGCTGTCGCAGATTCTCGGCGGCTGGCAGGTGAGCGGTTTCTTCACCGCGCAGTCAGGGCTGCCGATCAACTTCACGATGAGCGCGGCGACGCTGAACGCGCCGGGCAACACGCAGCGGCCGGACGTGAGCGGCACGCCGGCGGTCCTCGGCGCTGTCGGTCCGGGTCAGCTCTGGTTCGACACGTCGGTCTTCTCGTCGCCGCCCGCGAATACGTTCGGCAACGCGCCGCGCAACGGCACGCTCGACGGACCGAAGTTCGTGAACCTCGACGCGACGCTCGCCAAGCTGTTCTCGTTCCCGCACAGCGTGAAGGGCGAGTTCCGCATCGACGTGTTCAACGTGACCAACACGCCGCACTTCGATCGTCCGAACGGCACGTTTCTCGGCGCCACCTTCGGGCAGATCACGGCCACGGCGCCCGGACTCGACATGCGGTCGATGCGCTTCGGCTTCAGGCTCACGTTCTGAGAGGCCGGGTGGGCCAGGGAGGTCAGGTAGGTCAGGCGGGTCGGACGGACGCAACGTAGGGGGACAGGCTTTCAGCCTGCCCCCTGCTACGTATCGGTCTTTTACTTCGACGCCGTCGTGCGCTGCGCGTCGGGCGACAGGAACACCGGCTGGACGAACGCGCCGTTGCCCGCAGTGTCCCACACCGCGAAGCGCACCCAGCTCTTGCCGGTCGCGTCGAACGGGATCGCGAAATGCTTGGTGCCGAACGGCCCGAGATCGGTCGCCGCGATCGTCTGCCGCTCCACCTTCTTGCCGTCGCTCCACACCACCTCGGCGAAGGCGAGCGGGAACGTCCACTCGACGTCGGCGGTGATCGTCCGGTGCGCACCGGTGCCGGCGCTGTAGTTCTTGATCAGGATTTCGCCGGTGGTCACGAAGAAGTTGCCGTCGCGCAGCGACTTCAGGATCGGGCTGTAGTCGTCGTTCGGGCCCGGCGTCTTGTCGATCTTCAGGTAGTTGACGGGGAAGTTCGCGTAGAGATCGTCTTCCGGCCCCTTCTTATAGGTGTCGATGTCGGCGATCGCGTATTTGGGCTTGATGCCGAGACCCGCATACATCGTGTTCATCGTGTCGATCGCGTCGAAGCAGCGGTAGTCGCACATTCGCGCTTCCGAGTTGTCCTGGCCCATGCCCGGCTTGAACGCGACGCCCAGGTAGCGATCGTTCTTCACGTAGGGCTTGTCGAAGATCAGGTCGGGATAGCCGGCGGTGTTCTTGGTCCGCGGGTGGGCGTGATACCAGTAGGCGCCCTCCGCGTCCATCATCGCCTGCACGTCGGCGGCGCTCCCGGTGTGATACACCTTGCCGTAGCCTGCCACTTCCTCGACGAACGGCTGTCCTTCCTTGCGCACCTTGGTCCAGTAGACGTCCTTCGGCCACATCATGTTGTAGTGGCCGCCGAAGAACGCGCTCGGCTCTTCCCACGGCACGACGAGGAAGTCGGTGTCCGACGCGCGCCGCGAGGCCTCGAAATAGTCCTTCTGATCGGCGAGGCGCAGCGCACCGGAGTCGTTCCCGTGCAGCTCGAAATGGAAATCGCTCAAGCCGATGATGTTCAGGCCGAGGGACTTCATCGCCTCCAGATCCTCGAAGGCGGTGTCGAACGATCCCGACAGCCGCTGCCGGCCGGTGAAGTCGAGGTGGAAATGGTTGACGAAGGTCTTGTAGCCGGGGAGCGGCTTGAAGGCGTCGCCGTGCGTGAACGCGAGCACCGCCTGCCGCGCCGGCTCGCCCGCCTCGGGGCTGGCGTAGAAGTAGACGCCCATCTTCTGCACGGTGCCGGGCGGCGCGTTGTAGAGCGCGAAGTTCTGCGCGTAGCGCGGCTCTTCCTCACGCTCCGGCATGCCGACGCCGATGCCGAACTTGCCCTCGGCATCCTTGCGGTACCAGACGTAGCCGAGATTCGTGTCTTTCTCACGCGTGAAGAAGAAGGTGTGCGGCGGCGGGAACGCGGCCAGCGCGGCGCCCTTCGCTTCGGCGACGATCAGCCGGTTCTGCGCCTTGACGCGCGCCAGCGTCGGGTTGACGACGCCGCCGAACTGGTGGTCCTGCGGGTGGCCGCCGGTGTCGCGCCAGCTGACCCGCGGCGTGAGATCGGTCGAGAAGCCCTTCAGGCCGGCGTCGTACTTGTACGCGACCCACGGTTCCTGCGTGGACGCAGCCGCGTCCATGCGGACCAGGTTCGTGCCGCGATACATCGTGAACTGCAGGTCGCCGGAGAAGATGCCCATCGAGAGCCCGGGGAAGGCGACGGTGACGCTGGCACCGTCGGTTTTCACCGTGCACGACGTCGCCTTGAACGACGCGTCGGCGCGCCGGATCTCTGACGGCGTACGCGGTGTGCCGAGCGTGCGGTTCGGCACCAGCGGATCGGACGGCGGGTTTTGACCGCCGCGGCCGCCCCGGCCGCCGCGGCCCTCGGCCGGCGTGTCCGGCATCTGCGACTTCCGCCACGCCCACTCGTCCTTCATCTCCTGCGAGCCGGGCATCACCAGCGGCGCGTCCCAGAACGCATACCAGCGGTTTTTGTTGATCACTTCTTCGGTGAGCTCGACGCCGGCGGCGCGCAGCGGGTTGGCCTGGTCGTCGGCCATCCGGCGCACGCCGCTGACCACGTGATATTCCGGGGCGAGGTTGCGGCCCAGCGTCGTCCACTGGCCGCCCGCCTTCTTGATGGCCAGCTCGCGAACGACCGGCTGCCCGCCGTCGATCGCGTAGCGGGCGCGCAGATCGGCGCCGTTCTGGCCGTTCCACGCGACCAGCAGCGAGTCCTGCTCGACGGTCGCGGTGAGGCCCGACGCCGCCTTGTATTGCGACAGGTTGCAATTGAGCGCCTCGACGGCTGCCGACGGCGTCGCCGAGACGACGGCGCCGGTGGACGAGACGAGCGCCACGGTCGACGCAGCGGCCGCAGCGCCGAGCGCCGCGAGGATGGTTGTTCTACGTACGTGCATGAATGCCTCCAGTAAACGTACCCACCTAAGAAGCTCAGAAGCGGAAGCGCGCGCCCAGGCGCGCAATTCGCGCCGGGATGACACCGGTGACGTAACCGAACGACGGGCCCGACTGGAAGTTCGCTCCGGTCGGCGTCGCCGCGTTCAGCACGTTGAAGACGTCGAAGTCGATCTCGAACCGGCGGCTGCCGCCGAGCGAGAAATCCTTGCTGCCGCGCAGGTTGAGGATGTTCTGCGCGTCGAGCCGGCGGGTCCCGTACGGCTCGAGGCGGATCGTCGTGTTGCCGTTCTGCGCGATCGCTGGCCCGCCGTCCGGATCGGCCTGCCGGAAGATGTAGGTGCGTTGGCCGAGCACGCCGTTCTTGCTCTGCAGGAAGCCGGCGATGCTGATGTCACCAGGCAGCCGGTAGCTGGCGCTCACGTTGCCGGCCCATGTCCAGGTGTCGTCGAGCGGGAAGAACTGATCGTTCGGGCTGGTGTAGACCGACGAGATCCAGCGGTGGTTCTTGACGACGAAGTACGACACCTGGCCATTCCATCGCGACGAGAACCGCTTGGTCATCGTTCCCTCGATCGCGTGATAGCGATCGGTATTCGGCGCGTTGACGATCTGCGAGTTCACGAACGCGGCGCCGCGGTACGCGGCGGTGTAATCGAACAGCGTCACGCTGCCGGCATCGTCGCCGGTGTTGAGCACGCCGTCCGGGCCGGGATCGCGGCGGGTGATCGGCACGCTCCACGCCTCGTACGGCCGCAGCGTGTTGATGGTCACCAGGTTGTTCGTCGAGTTGACGATCGACCCCGAGACGGTCTTGTAGACGTACATCACCCGCAGGCCGAGGTTGGCGGCCATCTCGCGCTCGAAGCTGGCCGTCGATTCCCACGTGTCGGGCGACTTGAGATTGGGATTGAGAATCCGGTTGCTGGCGGCGGTGATGCTCCGGAAATCGGTGCTGTTCAAGTCGAGATTCACTTCGCCCGGCTCATAGAGGTGATCGCCGTTCAAATCGTGCCAGGTGAAGACCGCGTTCGCCGTCGCATTGCGGTTGAAGGCATCGGCGTAGGTGTCGCCGAGCATGTAGTTGTAGAGGCCGACGGTCGCCTTGACCACCGACTTGGCACCGAGGTTCCAGGCGACGCCGGCGCGCGGCACCGCGCGGCTCAGCGTCTGCACGTCGATCTCCGGGTAGTTGCCGGCCGGGAACACCGTCGGCCAGTCGCGCGCGCCGGCGAAATTCTGCGCCGGCAGGAACGAATGCTGCCGCTCCCAGCGCACGCCGACGTTCACCGTCACCACGTTCGACGGCCGCCAGCTGTCCTTGATGTACCAGGCGTAAGTGTTGTCGTGGTCGGCCGGGACCACCGGCGTGTTGTAGATGCGAATCTGCGACGGCGTGTTGGGGACGCCACCGATCGTGTCGGTGTAGAGGACGCAGTTGCAGGCCAGGTTGTTCGAGTAGCCGTCCGACGACTTGTCCAGATAGACGCTGATGCCGGTCTTCAGCTCGTGCCTGCCGAGCACCGATCGCTCGGGAAAGAAGCTGATGCTGTCTTCGGTCTGCAGGCGGTCGCGCGTTTTGTTCTGGTGCAGCGGCGCCGATCCGGTGTTGAGCGTCGTCGCCAGGTCCTGCCGCGGCGGCGCGTCGGCGCGGGCGTACGAGCGCGCCGCGTCGTAGTCGGTGACGTAGCCGCTGTAGCCGCCCACCGCGTTGATCAGCAGGCGCGGGTTGAGCATGCTCTGCAGCTCGACCTTCTGGATCGCGGTCGGGTTCTTGTAGTCGCGCGTCGATTCGAGCGGCGTGAACCGGTCGGCGTTGTTCTGCGGCTGCGCCTTGGTGCCGCGCTGCCACGCATAGAGGAGGCGGTTGTTCTTGGTCAGCTGATAGGACAGCTTCGCCGACACCTGGGCGAGCGAGGTTTCGAAGTCGGCCAGCGGATCGTCGGCGGTGAGGTATTTGCCGTCGGCGCCGGGCGACGCCGCGAAGCCGACCACGCCCTCCTTCTTCGCCTGCCGTCCGTAGGCGGCGTAGAACCACAACTTGTCGCGGATGATGCGGCCGCCGAGATCGGCGGACACGTCGTAGAAGTTTTTCAACGGCGACGTCGCGGTGAGCCCCTGCGCGCGCAAGTCGCTGTTCAGGTTGTCGGCCTGCAGTTTCGGCCACTCGCCGGATGCCTGATAGGTGCCGTGAAACTGGTTGCCGCCCGATTTCATGATCGCGACCATCGAGATCCCCGGCACCGACACCTCGGCGTCGTTGCCCGAGGTCTTCACCTGGACTTCTTCGAGCGTGCTGTCGTTGAAATAGATCGCCGTGTTCTGGTCGGCACCCATGGTGATGTTCATGCCCTCGACCTGCAGCTTCGGCTGCGACAGCACGCCGTAGCTGGACAGGTTCTGCCGCTGCGCCATCGTGCTGCCGCCGACGTCGGCGACCGCCTGTGTCACGCCCGGCGCCATCGCAAAGATGTTCTGCAGGTCGCGGCCGCGCGGGATCGCGTCGAGCACTTCCTTGGTGAACGCCACGCTCGCGGTCGTGTTGGTGACGTCGACGACCGGGCTCTGGCCGCTCACCGTGATCGTCTCCTCCAGCGCGCCGACCTTCAGAATCAGATCGACTCGCGCGGTGAAACCGACGGTGACGCGCAGATCGTCGTGGATCGCCGCCGAGAAGCCCTGCAGCTCGGCGCGGATGCGGTAGGTGCCGGCGGGGAGATCGACGAACTTGTAGGCGCCCGCCGTGTCGGACACCTGCACCAGCTGGCCGACCTGCAGTTGCTCGCTGGTCGCGGTAATGGTGACGCCGGGCAGCACGCTGCCGGACTCGTCCTTGACCGTCCCTTCGATCGTTGCCGACGAGACGCTCTGTGCGGCCGCCGCGCCAATCGGCGCTGCGGCTATGACGACGGCGCAGAGCACGAAGCGCTGCCACGCCGTGATGCGTTTACGGACTATCGAAACCGCGGTCATCCTCATCCTCCTTGAACAGCGACGAGCGCCTGCGTGGCGCGAGACCGAACTCGAAAACCGACGAAGGCGCGCGTCACATGCGGCGTGACGATCGGCCGGGCACGGCGATCGCCCCCGCTGCCTTGACCTGGTTCCAGACGCGACGCCCGACCTTGTCGGCCTCGGCGACAATTGCCGCTTCATCCAGCGTCTGCACTTTACGGTTGCGCATGACGAACTGGCCGTCGACCATCACCGATTCGATGTCCGACGGCTGGCCGTTGTGAATCCACGCCGAGACGATGCGCCCGGCGGGGACGAGATGCGCGCGCTGCGTGTCGACGACGAGCAGATCGGCCTTCTTGCCGACTTCGAGCGAGCCGATCGTCTTCGCCTGGCGCACGGCGCGCGCGCCGCCGAGGGTCGCGTCCTCCAGCATGTCTTCGGGCTGCGGCCGCACGCCCGGAAACGGATCGTCGCGCGAGATGCGTTCGGTCAACAGCGCGACGCGCATCACTTCGAACAGATCGTTGGTGTTGTTGTCGGTGCCGTTCGCGATCGGGCAGCCGGCCGCCCGCAGCTTCGCGATCGGCGGGATGACGCCGCGGTTCGCCGCCATCGCCGCCTGATGCGAGATGATGGTTCCCGACTTGCCGAGCAGCGCGATGTCGGCCGCGTCGACGTAGCGGCAGTGGGCGGCGAACAGCCGTGGGCCGAGGAAACCGTGTTTGGCGAGAAAGGCCGGCGGCGTCATGCCGTGATGCCGTTTCATGAAATCAACTTCGGCACGGCTCTGCGACAGATGAATCGTGTAGCCGAGGTCGTGCTTGTCGGCGAACGCGTGGACGGCCTGCAGCAACTCCGGCGACGTCGTTTCGGCGAGCGCGGCGGCGGGGAAGACGCTGATGCGTCCCTGGTTCTTGCCGTGCCAGGCGGTGAAGAGATCCTCGATGCGCCGCATCCCCTCGTCGCGCAGCTTCGCGGAGAATCGCGGCGGCTCGCTCTTCGCGAGACCTTCGGGCGACATCGGGCCGGCCACGTTCTCGGTGTCGCGCACCGATTCGGCGAACACCATCCGCAGCCCCGTCTTCGCCAATGCGGCCGCGTGACGGCCAATCCCTCCGGAATTCTCCACCAGCGTCGTCGTGCCCGTGCGGATCGCTTCGAGCGCGCCTATGGTGACCATCAACGTCTCTTCGTCGCCGTGCAGCAGGCTCGCGGGACGGACCGACAGCCGCGCCGAGTTGGGGAATCCGAAGTCCTCGTTGAAGCCGCGCTCGAGCGTCGCCGCGAGATGGGCGTGACAGTTGACGAGCCCCGGGCACAGCGCCTTGCCGCGGCCATCGTAGATCTCCGCGTTGGGATACCGCTGCAGGATGGCGTCGGTCGGCCCGATCGCGGCGATCGTCGCGGCGTCGACGGCGAGGGCCACGTCGTCCTGAACCGCGTCGACGGTCACGACCGTGGTATGCGAGAACACGACCGGTCGGCCGGACGGCGTCTGCGCGTCGACGCCGCGCTGCTCGAGCCACAGCGCAGCGGCGCCGGCTCCTGCGGCGGTGAGCAACTCGCGGCGGCTGATGTCGGCGGCCATGATCCCCCTGGTGCGGTGGCTGATTATGGCCGATGCGGCGGGGCAGTCAACGGCCGATCTAAGGGCCGCGACAAACAGCTACAACTTCGGATCCGCCGGTCCCCGTGCGGCGCGATCGATCTGGCGAATCGCACCCAGATGGTACGCCAGATGGGCGATGCTGCCGACGATGCCGTTCAGCTCCATGCGGCCGACGTCGCGCGGCCTCCGCAGCGCCTCGAGCCAGCGTCGCGCCTCGGTCGCCAAATCGCTCTTCAGCTGCTGCCACTCCGCGTCGGACACCGACGTCTTGCGCCAGCTTGCGCTCCAGTCGGCGCTGCCGAATGGATTGTCGCCGCCGGCCCACCGGTTCATGAGCGACAGGCCGTAGCGCAGGTGATCGACGTGGGACGCAATCGACGCGGCGCCGCCAGGCGGAACCGCCGACGCGTCGCGGGCGCTCAATTTATCGAGCGAGCGCAGCAGCCCGGCGTCGCCGCCGTTCAGCATGTAGGCCTCGCGTCCCGGCGGCCCGTCCAGCAATTCGCCAAAGAGCGTCGTCACCGTGCTCGTGATCTCGAGTGTGTTCATAGCGATCGCTCGGCTAACGCCTTCGCGCTGGGTTGACTGACGAAATGTTTGCGTCGGCAAGCACAACCGACGTGTCGCGCTGACGCGCCGGAATGTTCCAGTATGCGTCGAGAAGCCGATCTTTTTCCGCGCCGGGCACGAGCTGAAACCCGTGCCGCTCGTAGAAGCGGATCGCCCATCGTGCATCCGCCCAGGTGCCGACCAGCAGACGACTCTTGCTCTGCGCGCGCAGCGCATCCAGCAGCGCGCCGCCGATCCCTTCCCCCTGGTTGTCGCGGCGGACGTAGGCGTGGCGGATGAGCGTGACGTCGCGAACCACCTGCAATCCCATGACGCCGATCACCTCGCCGCTGCGATCCCAGCCCGAGAACTCGACGCCGGCGGCGAGCTCCGCAGCGAGTGCCTCGCGCGACATGTAGGGCTCGTGCCAGCAGTCGGCCGGGATGACGCCGCGGTAGGCCTCGGCCGCCTCGTTGATGATTGCGTGGATCGTGGGGACATCGGCGTCGGTGCAGCGGCGGATCACGTGCGGCTCCTTGGCGAAGGACGCGAGCTGCGGCGGCGGGCGCCATTGCCGCCGCGCGGCGTCGCGCGACATCCGTGCAGGACGAGATCGACGAGCGCGCTGGTGAAGGCGGTGGAGAGCGGCGCGTGCCGCTGCAGGAGCCGAAAGGTCACGGCGCCGCCGATCGCATCGATGACCAGATCGACGTCGGTGTCGGGCCGAAGCTCGCCGCGTCCGATCGCGCGGCGGAGTACCAGCCGCGTCACGGCGCGGCGGCGATCGGCAAACTCGGCGAGAAAGGCGCCGCGCGTTTCCGGATTGAGATGCGCCTCGGCGATGAGCCCGATGAGCGCGGGCCCGGCGACAGTGCCGGTCTGCAGCCGCACGACAGTCGCGGCAATCGCCTTGAGATCGCCTCCGACCTCGCCGGTGTCGGGATCGCGCAACTCGCGCTGCGCGACGGCGAGGTAGAGGTCCATGCACAGCGCCGCCTTGGTCGGCCAGCGCCGGTAGAGCGTGGTCTTGGCGACGCCGCTCTCCGCCGCGACGCGCTCCATCGTCAGCCGCGCATAGCCGTCGCGGCGCAGGATCCGGCCGGCGGCGGCGACCGCGCGCTCGCGCGTTTTCGACGCGCCGCCCGAGGGCATCAACACAGGTGATCGGGAACGCGTGATCGCGGCGGCCATCGCGAATCGCTACGCTACGTAGCGTTGCACTGTAGCCGGCGGTTCGTCAAGGAGATTGACCGGCGCGAAGGCGTCGTCGACAGGCGTGCGGCGGCGGTCCCGATTACACAATCGCCGTCGCGTGTTCCGCGGTACGCCGCCGTGCAAAGGTGTGAGTCTGCCGCTCCGCCCGTCATCGGCACATACAGTCCGTTCGCTGCGCGGAACGGACCGCCCCATGGCCGCGGTACGCGCGTTGCGCCATCGACAGGCAGGAGGGGCTATGCGTTTCCGTGGCTGTCTTGCTCTGATGCTCCTGATCGGCGTCGGCGTCGGCTCTGCGCACGCGCAGTCGTTTCAGGGCGGGATGCGCGGCATCGTGAAAGATGCCACCGGTGTCCTGCCGAACACCGTCGTCATGCTCGTCAACGAGCAGACTGGCGTCTCGAAGCAGACCTTCACCAATCGCTCTGGAGAATACGCCTTCCCGGTCGTCGATCCGGGCAGCTACCAGATCATCGCGGCGCTGACCGGCTACCGCACCTTCGAGCGTTCCGGCATCGTCGTCAACACGCAGCAGTTCATCACGCTCGACGTCACGCTCGAGGTCGGTGTCATCGAAGAGACGATCACCGTCGTCGCCGAGTCACCGTTCATCGATCGGACCAACGCCTCGACCGGTGGCGTGATCGACGCCGTCGCGCTGCAGCAGATTCCGACGGCGGGCCGCAGCGTGTTCCTGCTCGCCAACCTCGAGCCGACGGTCCAGGCAAGCGGCAACGCGCACTGGAACCGGATGCAGGACCAGGTCGGCAACTCGGCGGTATCGATGGGCGGCGGCGCCGTCCGCGCCAACAACTACCTCGTCGACGGCTTTCCCGTCACCGACCTGCAGAACCGCGCCTCGACCAACCCGACGATGGAAGCGGTCCAGGAGATGAAGGTCCAGGTGCATACCTACGACGCCGAGATGGGCCGCACCGGCGGCGGCGTCGTCAACATGACGGCGAAGTCGGGGGCCAACGATTTCCACGGCACGATCTACGGCGTTCTCCGACCCGAATCGCTGACCGAGCAGCTGCTGATTCCGAAGCTGCAGAATCAGACGCGGGTCACCGAATACTGGCGCGACAACGGCGGCGGGTTCGGCGGACCGATCGCGAAGAACAAGACGTTCTTCTGGTCGTCGGTCGAGAACTACGTCAACAACCAGCCGCAGCAGAACAGCTTCCTCGTGCCGACGACGGCCGAGCGCAGCGGCGACTTCTCGGGCCTGCGCCGCAACGGTGTGCCGGTCGTGATCCGCGATCCGCTCACCGGCGTCGCGTTCCCCGGCAACGTCATTCCGGCGAATCGGATCAACCCGGTCGGCCAGAAGATCATGAGCTTCATGCCGCAGCCGGACAGCGAAGTGGACAACGGCTCGTCCAACTTCAGCATGACCGACACGCTGCCGAACAAGGCGTATCAGTACACGACCAAGCTCGAACATCACCTCAGCGACGCCGCCTCGATCAGCGGCTTCTGGCTGAACCAGGCGACCCACGAGGCGAACTCGAACTACAACCCGGTGAACCGCTTCGTCGGCACCAGCTACCAGCTCGATCGCGACATCAAGACGCTGGTCGTCAACGAACAGACAGTGCTGAGCGACACCAGCCTGCTGACCGTGCGCGGCGGGTGGAATCAATTCAACGACAACTACAACCTGCCGTTTTCGTTCGACTCGGCGTCGACGCTGTGGCCGAACAATCCGGCATTCACCAGTCAGATGTCGGACACCAACCGGTTCCCGACGACCACGAACACGGGCTACTTCGGCACCGGCTTCACCACGCGGCAGGCGAACCGCTATTACCAGTACGGGTTGAACGGCACACTCAACACGCTGGTGTCGTCGCACAGCCTGAAGGGCGGCGCCGACTTCCGCGTGCTCGGCGTCGACTCGCTGAACTACGGCGCGTCGACGGGCAGCTTCACCTTTACCGGCACGTACAGCGGTAATGCGATGGCCGACATGCTGCTCGGCTATCCGCAGAGCGGCAACATCCCGCTGAACCGCCGCGTCGATGGATTCGTGAAGTACTTCAGCGGTTACGTTCAGGACGACTGGCGCGTCAACGATCGTCTGACTGTCAACGCCGGACTGCGCGTCGAACGTGAGACCGGGCTCGCCGAGCGTAACAACCAGTTCACCGTCAACTTCGATCAGAGTGCGGTGAGCCCGCTGAACGGTCAGGTGAACGTCGTCGATCCGGTGAGCGGCGCGCGGCGCCAGGTCCTCGGCGGCCTCGTCTTCGCCGGGGTCGACGGCGCGCCGACGGTGCAGGGCAACCAGCCGGCCTACAAGCTGGCGCCACGCGGCGGCGTGGTTCTCAGCCTCAATGACAGCACGGTGTTGCGCGGCGGCTACGGACTGTACTTCTCGCCGTGGAACTATCCCGCGGCCGGGACCACCAACTGGGGCCAGGTCGGATACTCGGCGACGACGACGTTGCAGCAGCCGCAGGGCGTGCCGACGATCTCGTTGAGCAACCCGTTCCCGAACGGGCTCGTCCAGCCGACGGGCAACGAGCGCGGCCTGCTCACCGGGACGGGCGGCGACATCTTCTTCGTCGATCCCAACAAGGGTGCGCCGCGCGTGCAGCAGTTCTCGGTTGACATCCAGCGCGAGCTGCCGGGCAGCGCCAACTTCAGCGTCGGCTACAGCGGCGCACGCGGCGAGAACTTGAGCTGGGCCGGATCGAACGCGACGGCGACGACCGGCTTCATCAACATCAACCAGATCGATCCGAAATACCAGTCGCTGGTGCCGAACACGCTGGCGCTCGTCGCCAACCCGTTCTACGGCGTCGCCGACGCCGGCCAGTTCGCGACGCGGCAGACGATCGAGGTCGGCCAGCTGCTGCGGCCGTTCCCGCAGTTCGGCAACGTCTACATGATGCAGTCGACCGGCGCGCACTCGATGTATCACGCCGCGATCGTTCAGCTGCGCAAGCGCGCGGTCGGCCTGTGGGGCGGGCAAATCGGCTACACCTACAGCCGACTGAGCGACAACCAGTTCGCCGAGAGCAACTACTATTCGGCGAATACCGGCCTGCAGAACAACTACACCGTCGTGCCCGGATCGGCGTACTACGATCCGGATCTGGAGTACGGCCGCAGCCTGCTCGATTCACCGCACAAGCTGGTGATCGCGCCGACGCTGAACGTCCCGGGCGAGGGCGCCCTGTTCGGCGGCTGGTCGGTGACCGGTGTCGTCACGGTGCAGAGCGGCTTTCCGATCGGGGTCACGCAGAATCAGACCACCACGCCGTTCCTGTTCGGCGGCACGCAGCGGCCGAACGTCGTGCCTGGCCAGGACTTCCTCGTGCCGGGAGACATCACCACGCGGATCGAGGCCAACGTCAGCGACAACGAGTATCTGAACAAGGGCGCGTTTTCGGCGGCGCCGGCCAACATGTTCGGCGATGCGCCGCGCATGCTGCCGGGGGTGCTGTCGCCGTGGCGGAACAACGTCGATCTCTCGGTGAGCAAGCGCGTCAAAACCGGCGGCGGGACGACGGCCTCGGCTCGCGTCGAGGTGTTGAACGTGTTCGATACGGTGCAGTGGGCAGCGCCGACGAGCGCCGCCTTCGGCAACGCCGCGTTCGGGCAGATTCGCAATCAGGCGAACAACATGCGCATGATGCAGTTCACCTTCCGCTTCGGGTTCTAAGGCGTTGGTTTCGACGTCGCGCGACACCGTAGTGCAGGCCCTTTCAGGCCTGCCTACGGCGCGCGCGGCAGCCCTGAAGGGCTGCGCTACGGCTGCGGCAAGGCGAAGGCGGTGAGCGTGCTGCCGGCGGGGACGAGCAGGTACTGCTTGCCGTCGAGCATGTAGGTGGTGCCGGCGGTCGAGCGCATCGACGACCCGAGCTGGTAGTGCCACAGGTTCTTGCCGCTGCGCGAATCGAACGCCATCACGTTGCCGTCGCCGTCGCCGGCGAAGACCACGCCGGACGCGGTCGACAGCACCCCGGACGCGGACACCGACGTATAACGGAACTCCCACTTCACCGTCGCGGTCGCCGGATCGATCGCGCGCAGCGCGCCGAAGTTCTTCTGATCGCGCGGCCGCGTGGTGCCGCCCGATTCGAATTGCTCCCCCGGGCGAAACTTCTGCTCGAACGCGAAGTAAGTCGCGCAGGTCTCCCGCGCGGTGACGAAGAACAGCCGCAAGTTCGGATCGTAGGACGGCGACATGAAGTTGGTGCCGCCGCCGAGATCGGGACAGGTCTTCGTGCCCTCTTCATCCGGCAGATGCCCCGGCAGCAGCTGCGGACGGCCATCCGGCCCGATTTCTTTCGCCCACGTCGTCTCGACGAACGGTTTCGCGACGATCACCTTGCCGGTGCCGCGATCGAGCGTGTAGAAGAAGCCATTGCGGTTGGCGAACATGATCACCTTCCGCGTCTGGCCGCCGATCGGCAGCTCGCCGAGCACCGGCACCTGCGTGGAGTCCCAGTCGTGGACGTCGTGCGGCGTGAACTGGTAGTGCCAGGCGCGCTGGCCGGTGTCGGCGTCGAGCGACACGACCGACGCGGTGTAGAGGTTGTCCCCCTCGCGAGCGTTGCTGTAGTAGTCGGGGCCGGGATTGCCGGTGCCGAAGTACAGCCGGTTCTGCTGCGGGTCGTAGGTGCCGGTCACCCAGATTGATCCGCCGCCGCGGTTGTAGGCGTCGCTGTTGGGAGGCCAGCTCTTGCCGCCGACCGGATCGTCTGGAGACGCGACGGTGTAGAAGCGCCACGCGCGCTTACCCGTCTGCGTGTCGTAGGCGTCGATGAAGCCGCGGATGCCGAACTCGGCGCCGGCGATGCCAACGATGACCTTGTCCTTGACGACCAGCGGCGCGACGGTCGCGGAGTAGCCGACCTTGTAATCCGCCAGCTCCACGTCCCACAGCACCCCGCCGGTTTTCATGTCGAGCGCGACGAGATGCGCGTCGATCGTCGCCATGAACAGCTTGTCGCCGAGCACGCCGAAACCGCGGTTGACCGCGCCGCAGCACAGGTGCATGTCCTCGGGCAGATTGCGGCGGTAGCGCCAGATGACGCGGCCGCTGCGCGCGTCAATCGCCCAGGCGTTGTTGTTGAAACCAGTCGCGTAGATGATCCCGTCGATCACGATCGGCGTCGTCTGGAAGCTACCGAGCGCGCCGGTCTGGAACGTCCACTGCGCCGACAGCTGGCCGACATTCTGCGGCGTGATCTGGGTCAGCGGGCTGTGCCGATGACCGTTGTAGTCGCCGCCGTAGGTGAGCCACTTGCCCGGATCCTTGAGGCCGTCGGCGAGATCCTGCGGCGTCACCTGCGGCGCGCCAGCTTGCGCCGCGAGCCCCGCCGATCCGCAGACGACGAGCATCAGCAGCCATGCGCGCATGTCGCTTCTCCTCATTGAGCCGCACGATCGCCGCCGCGCAGCGACGTCAGATAGCCGACCAGATCGGTCAAGTCGCGATCGTTCAGCCGCTCGCCCGTGAACACGGGCATCAGCGAATCCTTCTCGTAGATCACGTCCTTCAAGTCCGACTTGAGATAGCCCTGGAGCCGCTCGCGCTGATCCATCACCTGGATGGAGAAAACATCCTCGTTCTTTTTCGTGCCGCGGATCCGCTGTCCATCCTTGGTCACGAGCGTCACCGTCTCGTAGCCAGGCGCGAACCACTCGGACGGCGTTCGGATCTCGCGGATCAGCGCCGACCGCGAACGCGCGACGCCGATGCGCGTCAGGTCAGGACCGATCCGCCCGCCGCGCGTGCCGACGCGGTGGCAGCTGGCGCACTGCGCGGCGAAGATGCGCGCGCCGTTGTCGACGTTCCCGGTGATCGGTTCGGTCGGCGTCGCGCTCAGATTTCGCAGGTAGGCGATGGTCAAGAGCAGCTCGTCGTCCGAGGCCTGGCTCGACGGCATGTCGGTGCCCGGCACGCCTTTGCGAATCGTGTCGAACAGCTTCTCATCGGTCATCTCGCCGGCGAGCAGCGCCGTGAGGTCGGGACCGCGGTAGCCCTTGGCATCGAGGCCATGGCAGTCGGCGCAGCGGACGCGGTACATCGTCATGCCGCTGCGGATCGCCTCGCGGTCGCCGAGATGGGGATTGTTCTTCGCGGGATTCGGGGCTGGCGGCTGCTGCGCGCCCACGGCGACGCAGGCGGCGGCCACGATCACAAGGGGCAGCCACCAGGCCGGGTTCGGCGTTCGGCGTTCGGCGTTCTGGGTTCTGGGTTCTGGGTTCTCGGTTGTGGTTCTGGTTCTCGGGAACCCAGAACCCCGAACCCAGAACCCCGAACGAGAACCCGGAACGCCGAACGCCGAACGCCGAACGCGATCAGGCCTTGGCATGCGCGGCATTGTAGCGCCAGCCGGGCGTCTGTAGCGCAGCCCTTCAGGGCTGCCCCGTTGGCAGGCCTGAAGGCCTGCGCTACAGGGACAATGGCCCTCCGGCGTCGCCGCCACAGCGACGCCGGATGCGCGCGTGACCTACTGGCCCAGTCGTTCGGGCGAGGCCTTCGCGCTACTGGACATTGACCGACACGGAACCCGTGCCGCTCATCGTGAACGTGCAGGTCTTCGACCTGCTGCCGCCGCTCGAGCACGCGCCGGAAAAAATCGCGTCGCGTCCGTTCGAGACGGTCAGCGTGATCGACGTGCCGGTTGTGAACGATGCGGATCCCGAACTGCCGACAGCGACGTTGATGCCAGCCGGGCTCGACGTGACGCGCTCGCCGCTTCGGCCGCTCGCCGCCACCGTCAGCGTCGCCGTCTGACCCGGCGACGCCGACGGGTTCACCGTCAGCACTGCTGTCTGCGTGACGCCGGCGAATCCCGCCGAAATCGTGGCGGATGTCGCCTGGGCGACCGCAGTCGTCGTCACCGCGAAGGTCGCGCTCGTCGCCCCGGCCGGCACTGTGATGGTGGTCGGCAGCGTCACCGCCGTCGAGTTGTCGGAGAGCGAGACCACCGCGCCGCCAGCCGGCGCGGCCGCGCTCAACGTCACCGTTCCGGTCGAACCGCTGCCGCCGACGACGGTTGCCGGATTGAGCGAGACTGCCGAGAGCGTTGGTCCCGTGGCGCCAGCCGCATTGAGCGTCAGCGTGGCGCTCTTCGTGACGTTCTGGTACGACGCCGAGATCGACACCGTCTTCGTCGCCGTCACTTGTCCAGTGTTGACGGTAAACGTCGCGCGCGTCTGTCCGGCGGGAACGACAACGCTGTTCGGCACGACAGCAAGCAGCGTGTCGCTGCTCGCGAGCGTGACGACCGCATTCCCATTCGGCGCGGCCGATTGCAAAGTCACCGTAGCAGTGGAGGAGGCGCCACCGGTGACGGGGTTCGGGTTGAGCGTGACGGACGAGACCGCGCTCGAGACGATCAGGAACAGGTTCGTGCTGACCGTTGTCCCGTTCAGCGAGGCGGAGACATTGACCGCCGTCGTTTGCGTCACCGACGCCGTAGTCGCCGTGAAGGTGGCGCTCGTCTGGCCGGCCGGCACGGTGACGTTGGCCGGGACGGTGACGAGCGATGTGTTCGCGCTCGAGAGCGCGACGACCGCGCCGCCGGCGGGCGCGGCAGCGCTGAGCGTCACTGTGCCAGTCGCCGGAGTCCCGCCCGGCACGTTGCCGTTGAACGACACCTGCGCCAGCAACGGGAACAGCGTGATGTCGGTGCTCAACGTCGCGGCGTTGAACGCGGCGGAAATCCGCACGTTCGTCGTTGCCGTCACCGCGCTCGTTCCGATCGAGAACGGCGCCGTCGTCTGGCCGGCCGGGACCGTGACGCTCGCCGGAACCGTCGCGGGGACGGTTCCCGTACCGCCGTTCGACAGCGCCTTTGACAGCGTGACGACGGCGCCGCCGGATGGCGCGGCGCTCGTCAGCGTGACGCTGCCGCTCGCCGCGGCACCGCCGACCAGGCTCGCCGGGTTCACGCTCAACGCGCTCAACGTCGCCGTCCCGCTGCCGCCGGCAGTGATGAGCAGCAGCGCCTGTCGCTCCGGGCTGCCGGCCAGATCCGCAAAGACGTTCATGTTGAACTGCGACGTGACCGGCGATGTCGTAATCGTGAACGACGCGGTCGTCGCCCCGGCTGGAACCGTGACGCTCGCTGGCATCGTCGCAACGGTCGTCGGCGCCGGTGTAGATAGCGTCACCGTTTTCGCGGCGCTCTGCGGACTGCTCAACGTCACCGTGCCGACCGCGGAGTTGCCGCCGACAACGCTCGACGGGTTCACCGACACGCCCGAGAGCACCGGCGGCGGTGGCGTGGCGTGCACGGTGAGGACGTCAGTGAAACTGTAGCGGCCGTCCGACGCGGTGATCGTCACGTCGGTATCGGTCGCCGTCGGGTGTGTCTGGAGGAACGCCTGGAATCCGAACAGGTTCTGGTTCGCCGGCGCGCTGAACGTTTGGGTCGGCACCACCGAAGGGTTACTGCTGGTGACAGTGAAGGTCGGTCCGCCGACGCGCGACAGTCCGCTCAGATCGATCTGCCCGATCGTGCTGTCGCCGCCTGTGATCGGGTTGTTGCCGGTGATTTGAAAATCGCCCAGCGTCGGTGTGGCGACCGCCGGCGGCGTTGCCGGCGGCAGCATCACGAGCCACGTGTGGCCGGCGCGGCCGTTCGTGATGAGGAACGGCGGAATCGAGGCGTTGAACCAGTAGCCGACGACGTCGACGAATTGAATCGCCGGAACGTACGATGTCGCGACGTCGAACGGCACGCTGGTGGCGCCGATCGGGAAACTGATGCCGCCGGCGTGCGGGAAGAACGACGAATTGAAGTTCGGATCGATGGTCGCGGGAACGCCTTGTTCACGGTCCTGCGCCTGGCCGGCCGGTGCCTCGAGAACGATCGACGCGGGCACGCGGTCGCCGCTGACGACGACGCTGCGGGTGATCGACACGGAGTTCGGACCGCTCGTCGCGCAGAAGTCGTTGAAGGTCGACCCTGCCGGGGGGACTCGCTTGCATCCACTGCTGCATTCCTGCTGGAACGTACAGGTGCCGAAGCCGGTCGCGCCCGGCTTCGAGCAGCTGTAGAGAATGCCTTCAGTCCCGCCGATCGGCGTGATGCCGCCGCACATCAAGCCATTCCATTGCGTAAATTGCGAGCCGGCTTGCGCGCCGCTGGAGAAATCCGCCGGCTTCGGCTGTGCGGTCACGCTCACCGTCGCGCTGCGGCTCGTGCCGTTCGCAGCGGCGGTGATCGTCGCGGTGAAACCGATGCCGCTGTACGCCCGATAGTTCGCATTGGTCGCGACGGTGAACGTGGCTGTCGATTGTCCGCTGGGGACAGTGACGGTCGGCAGCGTCGCCGCCAGTTCGATGAGCGAGCTGGTGAGCGTGACCACCGTGCCGCCGGCCGATGCCGCGCCGCTCAGCGTGACGGTGCAGCTGGCCGAATCGCCGCTGCCGCCGGCGATCACCGACGGGCTGCACGTCAACGAGTTCGCGGTTTGTGCGTAGGCCGTAGAGCTAAGAGCGGAGAGCAGAGCCAGGATGGTGAGCGCGGTGCCGCCGAGTCGTGTCGTCGAGAGTGTCAATCGAAACCTCCTGAGTGGTGCGTTCGGGGGAAACCCAGGGGGGAGGTCGGTCCGGTGAGTGCAAATCGATGGCCCGCGGACGAACGGAATCTGGCGGAATCGAGCGCTGTTTGTGATCGCTGCGCGAGCCTGCAAGTAACGGATCGCGTAAAAAAGACTTACGCAACCGAGCGTGTTCGCGCACGCATGAGCCGGTGCCGCGCGATTATTCTTCGCGCAGCGCCTCGACTGGATTGATCCGCAGACTCTGCCGCGCCGCGATCGCTGCTGCGACGCCGCCGCTACCGCCAACGAGCAACATCGCGAGCGCGACGACGACGGGATCGCGCGGCCGCACCTGAAACAGCAGACCGGCGACAATGCTCCCGGCCGCCAGTGCGCCAGCGACGCCGGCGGCGACGCCGGTCGCGAGCGGGATCGCCGTTTGCCGCAGGACCAGCGCGAACACGCCGGACACCGGCGCGCCCAGCGCGACGCGGATGTTCATCTCGCGGCGCCGCCGCGACACGCCGTAGGTCGTCGTCGCGTAGACGCCGGTGGTGGCAATCAGCAGCGCGATGAGGCCGAACGCGATGAACAGCGACGCCTGGTAGCGGCGGCCCGCGACTGCTTTGTCGACGAGATCGCCCAGCGGCGCCGCCGGGCCGAGCGCGACGTCCGGATCCACGGCACGGACGATGGCGCGCAGATCGCGGATCGCCGCGACCGCGTCGCCGCTCGTGCGCGCCACCAGGACCGAGCGCCCTTCGTTGTTGAACCAGTACGGCACGTAGACCATCAGCGGCGAATCGGTATCGAGCGCCGTCGGGTGACCGTCGACGACGACGCCAACCACCTCGAACTGCGCGGTTGGACGGCCGCGGCTGAATGGCTGGCCGATCGGGTTGTCGCCGGGCCACAGGGTCTGAGCGGCCCGCGCCGAAATCACCGCCGGTACCAACGCCGCGTGCCGGTCGCGCTCGTCGAGGCTGCGTCCCTGCAGGATCGGCATCGACAGTGCGCGGAAGTAGTCGGGACCGACGAAGCGATAGTTCGCGTTTGGCTTCTGCGCACCCGGCCGCGGATCGTCGATCCGCGCGAACGCGTCGACCCACGTCTCGCCGGTGAGCGGAAGCGCCGACGTCCAGCTGATCGCCGTGATTCCCGGGAGGCGGCGCGCGCGTTCGCCGATCCGATCGTAAAGCGCCGCACGCTCGTTCGTGTCCGGGTAGCGAGCCGCCGCCGGCGCGATCTCCACGGTCACGACCCGTTCGGTCGAAAACCCGGGATCGATGTGAACCAGGCGCATGAAGCTGACAAGGAACAGGCCCGTGACGACGAGGAGTGCGACCGAGAGCGCCACTTGCAGGGACAGCAGGACGGCGCGCGCCTGCGCGCCACCGCGATCGGTGGTCCCGTGACCGCCGCCGCGCAGCGTCGACTGAAGGTCGCCGCGGCCGATTCGCCACGCCGGCAGCAGCGCGACTGCGAGACCGGCGCCGATCGCGAGCGCCGCCGCAAAGCCGATCACGCGCGGGTCGATCACGACGTCGTTGACGCGCGGCAGGTCGATCGGCGCGGTTCTGACGAAGACGAGCAGCGCCTCGCGCGCGACGACGATGCCAAGCGCGCCGCCGACGGCGGCGAGGACGATCTGCTCCAGAACGATCGAGCGGACGAGCCCGGCCCGGCTCGCGCCGAGCGCGCTGCGCACGGCGGCGTCGCGCAGCCGGCCGAGCGTCCGCGTCAACGACAGGTTGGCGAGGTTCGCGCAGGCGATCAAGACGACGCTCGCGACCGCCCCGAGCAGCAGCACGAGTCCGAACCGCGTCCGGCCGACGATTGCGTCGTCGAGCAGCGTCATGCGGCTGCGCAGGTCGGTGGTGTCCGGCGTCTCGCGACGCGCGATGGTGACGATGTCCTGCTGCAGGACGTCGAGCTCCGCCCGGGCGCGGTCGATCGTCGCGCCGCCGCGCAGTCGGGCGATGACGGGGTAGTTGTAGGTGCCCATCCAGCCGATGGCGGCGAGGTTCAAGCGGAAGGGCACGATGGCGGCGGCGCTCGAGCGCAGCGTCGCAGCGTCGCCGAGGACGTCGAAGGCGGGGACGTCGAATCGCGGCGGCAGCACGCCGACGATCGTGTAGTCCGTCCCGCCGAGCACCAGCCGGCGTCCCAGCACCGCCGGGTCGCGGCTGAACTGCTCGCCCCACAGCGCGTCGCTGATCACGGTGACGCGTGGATGGTCCGGCTGCTCGTCGCCGCGATCGAGCGGCCGGCCGATCGCGACCGGCAACTGCAGCACCTCGAAAAGCGTGCCCGAGGCGCGGAGAATCGTCGCCTGTGCCGGCTCGCCCGCACCCGACACCGTCGTCGTTCGCCAGTCGAGCGCGGCCATCGCCGCGAACGACGTGGCGCGGTTGCGCCATTCTTCGAAATGGCGGGCGTTGGCCGGCAGCGTTGGATATTGCTTCGTCCACTGCGGCACGATCTCGCGGATCGACACCAGGCGATCGGGCTCGCGGTACGGGAGCGGCCTCAGCAGGACGCCGTTGACGATCGAGAAGATCGCGGTCGTGGCGCCGAGCGTGAGCGCCAGAGTCGCGACGACGGCCGCGGCGTAGAGCGGATCGCGGCGCAGGCCGCGAATGGCAATTTTGAGATCGTCACGGATCATGGCGCATCGTTAGACGGAGTGCTGCGGGTTTGTGTTTAACACCGGGAAAATCGGCGCCGCCTGGCCGCATCGGTCGACGCATAATCGCCCCGTGGACATACGCCGAAGCATTCTGTTCGTGGCCGCAGTGGTCCTGCTTTCATCGGCCGGGCTCGCCCAGGTACCGGTTGCGGAACTGGAGAAGCCGCCGGCGAACGCGCGGCATTTCGTCATCCAGTCCACGGGCGGGAAGCACGGCGACTCGTGGATGTGGGAAACCGCCGACGGCACGCGCATGGGCCGCGAGAGCATGAACCTGCGCGGCCAGGTGTTCGAGCTCGACTCTCGCGGGACGCCGGGTCCGGATCGCATGCCCGCGACGATCACCATCCGTGGCGTCACGCCGCAGGGCGACGCGGCTGAAACATTCGCAATCGCCGGCGGACAGGCGCGCTGGAAAAGCCAGGTGGATGCCGGCAGCGCAAGCTATGCAGCGCCAGCGTTCTATGCCTCGCAGGGCGGCCCGATCGAGACGACCGCGTGGTTCCTCGAGACGCTGCTCGCACAACCAGACAAGGCGTTGACGCTCCTGCCCGGCGGCAAGGCGCAGGCGACGCGGTTGACCGATCTGGAGATCGGAACCGGCGCCGGCCGGCAAACGATCACGCTGTGGACGATTACCGGCATCAGCACGTCGCCGGTCCCGCTGTGGGCCGATGCGACGAACCGGTTCTTCGGCCTTGCCGTCGGGATTGCGTGGCTGCCCGAGGCGTACGCGGCCGAGCAGTCGAAGATCCAGGACGCGCAGGCGCGCGCGATGGCCGCGCAGGCGCCGGCGCTCGCGCGAACGCTTGCCCGTGCGCCGACCGCGCCGGTCGCCTTCACCAACGTGCGTACGTTCGATGCCGACGGCCAGCGGTTTCTCGCCGACCAGACGGTGATCGTCGATCGCGGACGAATCACCGCCGCGGGCGCCGCCGCAACGGTCGCCGTTCCCTCGGGCGCGAACGTGATCGATGGACGCGGCAAGACGCTCGTGCCTGGACTGTGGGACTGTCACATGCACGTCAACGACGACTACACCGGGCTGCAGGAGTTGTCGATGGGCGTCACCTCGATTCGCGATCCCGGCAACGACGACGTGCGAACGATCGATCGGCGGACGCGTGCCGCCGCCGGAGCGCTGCTGTCGCCGCATGTGTATCCATCGTCGCTCATCGACGGAAAGGGGCCATACACGGCGCAGGTCGCGAACGTCGCGACGAGCGCGGCCGAGGCGATCGCGCTCGTCGACAAGGCGAAGGCGAACGGGTTCACAGGGATCAAGTTCTACGGCACGTTCAACCCGGCGTGGCTGCGAACGAGCGTTGCGGAAGCGCACCGCCTCGGATTGCACGTTCACGGCCACATCCCTGCCGGCATCCGCCCGATTGATGCGATCAACGACGGCTACGACGAGATCACGCACATCAACTGGATCATCATGCAGGCGATGCCAGACGAGGTGATCAAGGCGTCGAACGGCATCATGCGGTTCGAGGGTCCGGGGCGCTACGCGAAGGACGTGAACCTCGAAGGCACTGCGATGAAGACGATGATCGGCACGATGGCGAGCAAGCAGATCTACAGCGATCCGACCATGGTCGCCTTCGAGAGCCTCTATGTGCCGGAAAACGGGGACCTGTCGCCGTCCTACGCGCCATTTGTCGGCACGATGCCGCCGGCGACCGAACGCGGCTTTCGCAGCGGCGGCTTCGCGGTGCCGAAGGACCTGACGCGCGCCGACTATCGCGCCAGCTGGGCGAAGATGGTCGACCTGCTCGGCCGGATGCACAAGGCCGGCGTCCCGATCGTCGCCGGCACCGACGGCGCCGGCATCGAGTTGATTCACGAGCTGGAAATCTACGTGCAGGCCGGGTTCACGACCGCCGAGGCGCTCGCCGCGGCGACGATCGTGCCGGCGCGCCTCGTCGGCCAGGCGGCGACCACTGGTTCGATCGCCGTTGGCAAGACGGCGGACCTGGCGCTCATCGACGGCGACCCGTCGGCGCGGATCGGCGACCTGCGCCACACCGTGCTCGTGATGCTCGACGGCAAGCTGCTCGAGGCCGACGCGCTGCGCACGGCCGCCGGGTATTCGGGCCGGCCGCACTAGAGTCGACCTCGCGCATCACCGCCGACGGATAACCACCGAGACACAGAGTCACAGAGTTAAGGAATCACTGGGCCGGTCGCACCGCGCGTCCGGCGCTTGCGTCGGTCGATCGTCGAGGGCCGCTCGCGCCCGTGTCTCCGCGTCTCCGTGGTTCTTTCGGCAGCGGGCCGTCGTCACGCCGCGACGAAAAGCGCTTCGCGATCTTGCTACTGGCCGACGAGGTACATTGCACCGGTTGGCGACGGGACGCCGCCATCGGGTTCGACCGTTACCGCCATTCCAACCGGCTGGGGAAGATCGGCCGGCGTGGCAAACCATTCGGCGACCCGACCGGCCGCATCGGGCTTGAACACGCCGGCGCCAATCGGCGCCGGCTGCCTCGTCAGCACCCAGACTTGATAGGTACGGCCGGTCGGCAGCGGCGGCAGGTTCGAGGCCGTAAACATCAATCCCTGCGAGCGGCTCCAGAAGGCGCGGCCGCTCGACCGCGGCGCGACGGGCTGGCCCGTGAGAACGATCCGAAGAAGATCGGGCGCGGCGAGAACGGCAACCTGCGACTGCGCGCTCGCGGCAGTCCGCCGCAGTTCGGCCACCTGCCGATCGCTCACGTCGGCTCGTGCGATCGCCTCCGCGAGGCGGCGTTCGAGCGCGTTGACTCGCGAGCTGAGCGTGGTCGCGTAGATCGCGGATCCGACGGCGACAACGAGCATGGCCGCGGCTGCTAGCCACGGTATCACCACGTGCACCACAAGCCGCGGACGTGCGACCGGTGGCTCGAAGGCGCGCGCCGGTGCTGCGGCGGCGGCAAGGACTCGCGACCGCAGCGCTGCGGGCGGATCGTGCTGCGGGACGATCTGGCCCAGCGAATCGACGATCGGACGAAGCGAGTCGACCTGCGCGCGGCACTCCTCACAGGTCGAGAGATGCGCTTCGAACGCGCGTCGCTCCGGTTCGGTCAGCGCGTCGAGGACATAGAGCTCGACCTGGTCGCCGAGCGCCGCGTGATTGGGCGGGGTGATGGCCATCAGACGGCTCCCACCAGCGATTCGCGCAGTTTCGTGAGCGCCGCGCGAATGCGCGTCTTCACGGTGCCGAGTGGCTCCTCGAGGCGCGCCGCGATCTCGACGTGGGTCAGCCCGTCGAAGTACGCCAGCTCGATCGCCACGCGCTGCAGAAAGGGCAACTGCTCGAGGGCGGCGCGTACCAGGCGGATCTGCTCGGCCGAGAGATACTGCCAGTCGACCGGCGGCGCGAGGTCTGGGAGTTCAGTCGCCGCCGTTTCGGCGACCTGCTGGTCGGGTCGCGCGCGCCGCGCGCGCAGCCGATCGATGGCGCGACTGCGGGCCAGCGTCAGCAGCCACGCCGCCACGGCACCGCGGGACGCGCTGTAGCGCGACGCCTGGCGCCACGCCTGCGCGAAGACCTCCTGGACGACGTCTTCGGCATCGCTCGCGTCGCGAACGATCCGGACCGCGAGCGAATACACGCGGGCCGCATGACGATCGTAGAGGTCGGCGAGCGCGTCGGCGTCGCCTCTCGCCATCCGCTCGAGCGCTTGCTGGTCGCTCTCCCGATCGTCGGTCCAACGCGGCAGCCGACCGGCGCCACCGGCAGCGGACAAAAAGATCCACATACGTGTCTACGCAGCGGCAAGCCTGGCGGATTGCAAGCACGCAGTGTAGCCGGAAATCCCGGTGCGGGTTGCGCGCCGCACATCCGAACCCCGCCCCTCGTCCGTAGACACACACGAGCGGCGCACGGCTGTGCACTGCGCAGGCGCGGAGGCCTCGCACGTGTGCGGGCGTGCGCTGCGCGAAGGAGGGATCGAAGCCGTGAAGAAGAGTGTTGTGTTCATGCTGGCCGTCGCGGTGCTGGCCACCTGTCAGATGACGCGAGGAAGAGCGTCCAGCCACCGTGAAGCGCCCCTCATCAGCCAGGACCCGACGGCTGACAACACCGACGTCTACGCCTTTCGCAGCCCGGATCGGCCCGATACGGTGACGATCATCGCCAACTACATCCCACTCGAGGCGCCGGCGGGCGGCCCCAATTTTCCCGCGTTCGACGACACCGTCCTCTACGCGATCAACATCGACAACGATGGCGATGCCAGCGAGGACCTGAGCTATCAGTTCCGCTTCGAGACCGAGACGCGCAATCCGGACACGTTCCTCTACAACACCGGCCCGATCACGTCGCTGACCGATCCGGCGTGGAACCGGCCGCAAACCTACACGCTGACGCTCGTCAAGCACGGCCCCGGCGGCTCGGAACGATCCGAAGTGCTCGGCGCCCGGCTGCCGACGCCGCCCGACAACATCGGTCCGCGCTCGACACCCGATTACGAGGCGCTTGCCAATGCCGCGATCGCCAGCCTGCCCGGCGGGATCAAGGTGTTCGCCGGCCAGCGTGACGATCCGTTCTTCGTCGATCTCGGGTCGGTGTTCGACCTCGCCGGCCTGCGTCCGTTCAACCCGTTCCACGCCATCCCGCTGCCGGCCGCGCCGGGACGCGACGCGGTCGCTCGCTTCAACACCCACGCCATCGCGATCCAGTTGCCGATTGCGCAGATCGTGCGGAGCGGCCACCCGACGATCGGCATCTACGCAAGCGCGAGCAGGCAGCGGGTGCGCATCCTGCGCAACGACGGCACGAGCGACAGTCACGGCCGTTTCGTGCAGGTCTCCCGCCTCGGCGAGCCGCTCATCAACGAGGCGGTGATTCCGCTCGGCCAGAAGGATTTCTGGAACCGCGTCGACCCGGAAGATGATGCGCAATTCGAGAGCCTGTATACGGCGCCGGAAGTGTCGCGGCTGGAGAACCTGCTGTATGGCAGCGTGCTGACGCCAATCGACGTGACCAAGCGCAGCGACCTCGTGGCGATTCTGCTGACTGGTGTGCCGGGCCTGAATTTCACCGGGCCAAAGAAAGCCGACCTGCTGCGTCTCAACACGACGATCGCGCCCACGGCTGCCGTCGGCGCTGGCAACCGGCTCGGCGTGCTCGCCGGCGATTTCGCCGGCTTCCCGAACGGCAGACGGCTCGAAGACGACATCGTCGACATCGAGCTGCGCGCGTTCGCCCAGGGTTACGGCCCGATCCTGCACGGTCTGCTCGGCCTGCCGGACAAGAGTCCCAACAACCAGCTCGGCGACGGTGTCGACGCGAACGACAAACCGTTGCTGGCGCATTTCCCGTACGTTGCGGTCCCGCACCAGGGCTATGACGTTCCGTAAGCCTTCGACACCGCTCTTGCAGGTGCTTCCGTGGATCGCGGCCGCCGCTCTCGCAGGAACCACGGCGGCCGTTGTCCGGCAGGTGATGGCCTACCGTTCGGAGCCTGCCGGCGAAGCGATGCGCATCGGTCCGGCGGTCGGAATGCCAGGCGCGCCTCCGACATCGGCCGATGGCCTCCGCCGACGGATCGGCGAGATGGAGCAGCGGCTCCGGGAACAGCCCCACGATGCCGGCGCCGCGGTGCTCCTGGCCGATGCGCTGCTGCGGCAGTCGCGTGCGACCAACGACGGGAGGCCCGCGAACCGCGCCGGCGAGGTACTGAAGGCGGTACTGAAGGAGGCGCCGGCACAGTACGACGCGCTGCGGATGCTTGGTGCCATCTACCTCTCGCAGCATCGCTTCCAGGACGCGCTCGATGTGGCGCGGCGCGCGCGTGCCCTCCGTCCGACCGACGCGTGGAACTACGGCGTGATGGGCGACGCCCTCGTCGAGCTCGGTGAGTATGACAGCGCGTTCGAAGCGTTCGACACCATGGCGACGATGCGGCCGCACGCCGCCGCGTACGCGCGCGTCGCGTATGGCCGTGAGCTGCGCGGCGATCTCGACGGCGCCGTGCAGGCGATGCAGATGGCGCGCGAGGCGACGCCGGTCGAGGATCCCGAGGCGCGGGCGTGGTATGCGGCACAGGTCGGCGAGCTGTACCTCAGGTTGGGAAAGCTCGAGGAGGCGAACCGAGAGTACCGCCGTTCCGCGTTTCTGTTCCCGAACTATCCGCACGCAACGATCGGCCAGGGCAAGGTCAAGGCGGCCAGCGGCGATCGCGACGGCGCGCTCGCGATCTTCCTCGATCAGATGAAGCGCACGCCGACACTCGATCTCGCCGCCCGAATCGGCGATCTCTTCGCCGAGCGCGGCGACACCGTCGAATCGGAGCGCTACTACCGACTGGCCGAAGACCTGGCGGGACCTGGCGCCGCGCAGACCGAGGCGACCCTCGCGCTGTTCCTGGCCGAGCACGGCCGCAGGCTGGCTGACGCGGTGAAGATCGCCGAGCTGGTGGCGCGCACGCGCCACGACATCTTCACCGACGACGCGCTGGCCTGGGCGTACTACAAGAGCGGCCGCGTCGAGGAGGGATTCGCCGCCTCGACACGCGCACTGCGAACCGGGACGCGCGACGCCCGCATCGTCTCGCACGCGGCTCAGATTCGGGCGGCCGCGTCGCGTCCTGGCCAAGGCCGTGTCGGCGTTCGCTAATCGCTCGGCTACAGCCTTCGCGCTCCGTTGAATCGAATCTTGATTATGATGGCGCGGCACGTATGTCGAACGAGGATTGTGCCGGCCGCAGGCGACTGCTCCAGGCGGGCCTTGCCGCAGGAATCGGCGGGCTCATGTGGCCGCGGACGTTCGCGCAGGAGAACGCGGACTCGGTTCGCCCGAAGGAAGGCGACCTGCTCGTGCGGGCCGACGACCCGGACCATCGTCCCTTGCGGCCGGGCGACGTGCCGCTGAACGCGCGGCAGATTGCCGCCTGGGCGATGGATCCGGCGGATCGCACGGTGCGCCGCGGGTCGCGGTTCAACGCCGTGATTCTGCTGCGCCTCGACGAAAGCGCGCTCGCGCCAGACACGCGCGCGCGGGCCGCCGACGGCGTTGTTGCGTATACGGCGATCTGCACGCACAACGGCTGCGACGTCGACGACTGGCTTGCCGACCGGTCCGTCCTCTCGTGCTCGTGCCATGAATCGGAATTCGATCCGAGAGATGCAGCGAGAGTGGTGGACGGCCCGGCACCGCGACCGCTGCCGGCGCTGCCGCTGAAGATCGTCGACGGCGCGCTCGTCGTCGCGCGACCATTTACGTCCCCCGTCGGCTTCGAACGCGGTTAGCGGAGACCTCGCCTGTGAAACGCATCCTCGTTGCCGCAGTGCTGGCGACCGTGCTCGTCGCGACGCTGACCGCCTTCGCACAGCAGCCGCAGGTGCCGCCGGCACCGCCGCCCGCGGCTGCTCCGCCGCCGCCGCCGCCGATACCGATGCCGGCGATCCTGAAGTCGTACGCGGCGGTGACCGGCGATCGGCTCAAGCGCCCGGCCGCCGGCGACTGGCTGATGGTGCGACGCAGCTACGACGGCTGGGGCTACAGCCCGCTCGACCAGGTCACGCAGAAGAACGTGACGCGCCTGCAACCGGTGTGGGTGTTCTCGACCGGCGCGACCAACGGCCACGAGGCGCCAGTGCTCGTCAACAACGGCGTGATGTTCGTCACCACGCCGGGAAACCAGGTGATCGCGCTCGAGGCGAAAAGCGGGCGATTCCTGTGGCGGTACAAACGGCCGCTGCCCGAAGACGTCGTTCTCGCGCACCCGACGAGCCGCGGTGTCGCGCTGTATGGCGACAAGATTTTCTTCGCCGCCGGCGAGGCGGTGCTGGTCGCGCTCGACGCCCGCACCGGCAAAGAGGCGTGGACGGCAACCGTCGAGGACAACCGGAACGGCTACTACATGACCCTCGCGCCGCTCGTCGCCGACGGCAAGGTGATCGTCGGCGCGTCTGGTGGCGAGTTGGGCGTCCGTGGATTCGTCGCCGCCTACGATCCCGAGACGGGCAAGCAACTGTGGCGGACGTACTCGGTGCCGGCGCCAGGCGAACCGGGCAGCGAGACGTGGCCAAGCGGCGATCAGTGGAAGACCGGCGGTGGATCAGTCTGGGTGACGGGTACCTACGATCCCGACACCAACCTGACGTTCTGGGGCACTGGCAACGGCGGACCGTGGATGGGCGATCAGCGTCCCGGCGACAACCTCTTCACCGCGTCGACGCTCGCGATCGACGCCGCGACCGGAAGCATCAAGGGCCACTTTCAGTACAACCCGAACGAATCGTGGGACTGGGACGAGGTGTCGCCACCGATCCTTGTCGACTTCACGCGCAAAGGCCGCACGGTGAAGGGCCTGATCGACGTCGCCCGCGACGGCTACCTGTGGTTCCTCGAACGCACGTCCGGCCGGATCAACTTCGTCGACGCGAAACCGTTCGTCAAGCAGAACGTCTTCCGCACGATCGATCCGAAGACCGGCCGGCCCGACGTCGATCCGGAACGCCAGCCCGGCACTGGCAAGAGCGCCGAGTTCTGTCCCTCGCACTGGGGAGGCAAGAACTGGCCGCCGATCGCGTTCAGCCCGAAGACGCGGATGATCTATGTCCCCGCCAACGAGAACCTGTGCGACGCGATGATCGGCCGCCAGGTCACATATGCCGCCGGCCGTCCCTACACCGGCGGGACCAGCCGCATGTTCCTCGCGCCAGGCGCCGATCACATCGGGGAAGTTCAGGGGTGGAACGTCGATACGGGTGCGCGTGTCTGGACTCATCCCTTCGCGACGTCGGCCAACTGGGGTCCGATGCTCGCCACCGGCGGCGGCGTCGTCTTCGCGGGCGGCACCAATGATCGGCTGTTTCGCGCGTTCGACGCGTCGACGGGCGCGGTCTTGTGGGAGTTTCCGACCAACTCCGGCGTGATCGGGCAACCGTCGGCGTTCGCGGCCGACGGCAGGCAGTACGTCGCGGTGCAGTCGGGGTGGGGAATCGACGCGCGGGCGATGCAGGCTCGATTGAACGGGTTGTTCCCCGGAGAGTACCCGGAGGTGCCTGAGGGCGGCGCGGTCTGGGTGTTCGGCCTCAAGTAATCATCCGCCGCTCCACGCCTGGCCTTTGCGGCTTCTTTATCTCTAGGTCAAGAGCAAGAGGTACGCGCGACTCAAGCGCTACCGCGGAATTCTGGATGCGAAGGCTCGCGTTTCTCTGCGTCGGCTGACTGCTTCGTCCCACTTTAGAGGCATTTACCACTACTACCCCGGTGCGTAGGATGCCTGCAACCGAGGTCGCGCAGGACTGCACCGCCTCTGCGACGTGCGGTTTCCCCGACCTCGAGCGTTTCCAGGCTATGACGTCAGAACGAATAGGTCTTCGTGCGGCTATCGCTGTCTTCGTCGTTTTATGCGGCGGCTTTGCCTACGGCGCGCAGGACCCGGCCGCGGTGTTTGCGAAGAAGTGCAGCGGTTGCCACACATTCGGCCACGGTGATCGTGTCGGGCCCGACTTGAAGGGCGTGACCGATCGGCGGGCGCGGGCGTGGCTGCTGGCGTGGATCCGATCGTCGCAGCGCATGGTCACGGCGCGCGACAGCACGGCGCTCACACTCTTCGAAAAATTCAAGCGCGAGCGCATGCCCGATCAGCCGTTGTCCGAGCAGGAGATCGGCGCGCTGCTCGACTACTTCGCCGCTGGCGGTCCGCTCACATCCAGCGGCGGTCGCGCCCGCCATGCGACAACCGCCGCGGTCGCCGAGATCACCCTGGGTCGCGACGTGTTCTTCGGCGCCAGGTCGGCGCGAAGCGGTGGCGCTTCATGCGCGTCCTGTCATTCGGTGCAGATCGACGACCGCACGTCGAGCGGCGGGACCTTCGGCGGCGACTTGACGCACGCCTACGCCCGATTCCAGGACGCGGCGTTGTCGGACTTCCTGCGCCGGCCGTGCTTTCCGCGCGCGTTCCCCAACGAAAATGCCGCGCCGCTCACCGACGAAGAGGCGTTCGCGGTCAAAGCGTTCCTGTTCCAGGTCGATCGCAACCGCGCACGGGCCAGCCGCACCGCCGGGGGACGGAGATGACCAACGACGTATTCTCGGAGGTTCCAGTTGCGGCGCTCATCGCCTGCGCGATCGCTTGCGTGGTCGTCTGCCGGCGCGACGCGGACGGTTCGGACCGGCGTGCGCCGGCGGCGTGGACGACGGCGCGCGCGTCGCTGCTCGTCGCCTTCGCCGCAGTCGCCGG
>Ga0075425_100000538_pt1 | contig 35772 bp, 32 predicted proteins | sample SoiMethybrSBSTD4_FD_75300 | JGI IMG/M metagenome (GOLD analysis project Ga0075425, IMG submission 75300) | Bulk soil microbial communities from a Populus tree surrounding site in Tennessee, USA - Soil MetaG P. TD hybrid SBSTD4 | ecosystem: Environmental > Terrestrial > Soil > Tree plantation... | reverse complement strand
GAGACGTTCTCGGCCGGCGCGGACGTCTGGCTGCGCGACCGCGCTGCGCCCGACGTGCCGGAGCACAACATCACGGAGCGTGTCACGGGCGGCGCCTGGGACGTGCGGGACCTCGACGCGTCGTACGACGGCAGCAAGCTCATCTTCTCGATGCGGATGCCGCTCATTCCCGGCGCGGACGACGAGGACCAGCCGCGCTGGGCGATCTGGGAATACGACCGCACCACCGACACGCTGCGCCGAGTGATCCAGTCCGACATCGTCGCGGGCGAGGGCCACGACATCGGCCCGCATTATCTCCCCGACGGGCGCATCGTCTTCTCCTCGACGCGCCAGCGGCAGTCGAAGGCGGTGCTGATCGACGAGAACAAGCCGCAGTTCGCGGCCCAGGACGAGGACCGCAACGAGCACGCCTTCGTGCTGCACGTGATGAACGCGGACGGCTCGGACATTCACCAGATTTCGTTCAATCAGAGCCACGACCTCGACCCGGATGTCCTCGACGACGGGCGCATCGTGTTCAGCCGCTGGGAGAACGCGAGCGGCAGCTCGATACATCTATATACGGTGAACCCGGACGGCAGCGGCCTCGGGCTGCTCTACGGCGCGAACAGCCACCAGACGGGCACCGGCGGCGCCGCGACGGACCCACCGTCGCCGGGTACGACCGACGTGCAGTTCCTGCAGCCGCGCCCGGCGGAGAACGGACGCGTGGTGGCGCTCATCAAGCCGTTCCAGGGTACCGAGCAGGGCGGCGACCCGGTCGAGATCGACACGCCGGCCTTCGTCGAGATTGACCAGTCGAACCTCGCGAACGCGGGCCTGCAGGGCCCGGCCCAGACGCGGCTCGCGGCCAGCGACGTCCGCACCGACCCCGGCCTGTCGCCGGGCGGGCGCTATTCCTCCGTCTTCCCCCTGCGCGACGGCACGGGACGGCTGCTGTCGACCTGGACCATGTGCCGGCTCAACGACGCCGCCGGTCGTACTCTGCCCTGCACGCCGACGAACCTCGCCGACGCGACGCTGACGCCCGCCCCTCCTTTATATGGTGTGTGGCTCTACGACCCGCGCGACCAGACGCAGCGGCCCGTGCTCCAGCCGGTCGAAGGCATCCGCTACACCGAGGTGGTCACGCTGTCGCCGCGCTCGCCGCTGCCGGCGACGATCCTCGACGCGGTGCCGGGCGTCGACTACGACCCGATCCTGGCTTCCGAGAACGTCGGCATCATCAACATCAAGAGCGTCTACGACCTCGACGGTGCGGACATCGCTCCGGGCGGCTTCCGCTCGCTGATCGATCCCGTGCGGACGACCGCCGACGAGCGTCCGGCGCGATTCCTGCGCATCGAGAAGGCGGTCGGCCTGCCGGACGATGACGTGCGCGACTTCCGCGACACCGCGTTCGGCGCCGCGGGCGACCTCGGCATGCGCGAGATCCTCGGCTATGCGCCGATCGAGCCGGACGGCTCGGTGCAGGTCAAGGTGCCCGCCGGAGTCGCCTTCGGCATCGGCGTGCTGGACCGCGAAGGCCGGCGCATCTCGCCGCGCCACCTCAACTGGCTGCAGCTGCGCGCGGGCGAGGTGCTGACCTGCAACGGCTGCCACACACCGGCGAATGCGCAGCCGGGCGGCCTGCCCGCGGTGTCGCACGGGAGGCAGCAGCTCTTCACGCTGCTGAACACGGGCGCGCTGACGACGGGACAGCCGTTCCCGAACTCGAATCCCGCGATCCCCGCGAACCAGGGCGAGACGATGGCCGAGGCGCGCGCGCGCGTTTCGTGCCAGACCGACTGCGCCGCACTCACGCCTTCCGTCGACGTCGTGTACGACGACGTCTGGACGGACCCCGTTGCCTCGGGCCGCGCACCCGACGCATCGTTCGCCTACCGCTACGCGCAGCTCACGACGCCCGCGCCGCTCCCGCCGACGTCAGCGAGCTGCCAGACCGCCTGGTCTGCGCTGTGCCGCATCACGATCCATTACCCCAACCACATCCACCCGATCTGGTCGGTGCCTCGCATCGTCACCGACGCGATGGGCAACGTCGTCGCAGATCACACCTGCATCTCCTGCCACAGCCCGGTCGACGCGGCCGGCGCCGTCCGCGTGCCGGCGGGACAGCTCGATCTCTCGGGCGGCCCTTCACCCGACGAAGCCGATCACCTCGTCTCGTACCGCGAGCTGCTGTTTCCGGACAACGCGCAGGAAGTTAACATGGGCGCGCTGCAGGACATGCCGGGGCCGGTGCCGGTGGATCCGTCGATGAGCCCTGCGGGAGCGCGGGACTCGACGGCATTCTTCAGCCGCTTCGATGCGGGCGGCACGCATGCGGGCTGGCTGACGCCGGCGGAACTGCGGCTGATCGCCGAGTGGCTGGACATCGGTGGGCAGTATTACAACGACCCGTTCATGGCACCGGTCAACTAGCGTCATGGCGCGGCTCGCGGCCTGCGGGCTGCTGATCTTTCTGGCTTCGATCACGATGGCCCAGGCCGAGAGCCTCACGGTCACGGTCGCTGACCCGTACATCGAGATGCGCACCGGCCCAGGCCGCGGCTTTCCCGTGTTCGACGTCGTCGAGCGCGGCGCGTCGGTCGAAGTCGAGTCGCGCCGGACGGACTGGTTCAAGGTCAAGGACGGGCGCGGGCGCGAGGGCTGGGTCTACAAGGACCAGATGAAGGAGACGCTGGTGCCCGCGGGCGTCAAGATGCCGATCGACGATCCCGGGCGCGAGGACTTTGGCGCGCACCGCCGCGAGGTGGGCCTCCTGCTCGGCGACTACGGGGGCGCGAGCGTCGTGACCGTCTACGGCGCCTGGGCGTTCAATGAGCACCTCGCCGCCGAGGTCGCCGCGTCGCACATCCTCGGCGATTTTTCGGACGGCCAGTACCTGACGATCGGCCTCACGCACGTGCCGGTGCCGGAATGGCGCATCCAGCCGTTCCTCTCGATCGGCACCGGCGTGATCCGGATACAGCCGGACGGCACGCTCGTCGGGACGCCCGAGCGCACCGACCAGGTCGCGTACGCGGGCGTCGGCGTGCGCGCCTACCTGGCGCGACGCTTCATCGTGCGCGGCGAGTACAAGGAATACGTGGTCTTCACGGACCGCGACGAGAACGAGGAAGACATCGAATGGAAAATCGGCTTCGCATTCTTCTTTTGAGCCTCGCGGTGCTCGCGGCCGGCTGCTCGCACATGCCCTGGCGCAAGGACAAGGCCAATGTCGAGCCGCCGCCGCCGCCGGAAGGCGGCTCCACGCCCGTGGTGATCGAGCCACAGGTGGAGCGGCCCGAGGTGAAGCCCGCCAAGATCGACACCGAGAACTGGGAAGCCGGCGCCTACATCGGCTCGCTCTCGGTCGAGGACTTCGAAGTCAACATGGTTTACGGCGCGCGGCTCGCCTACCACATCAGCGAGGACTTCTTCGCGGAAGGCATCCTGGGCACGAGCGACGCCGGCCTGTCCAGCTTCGAGCGCCTCTCGGGGGGCGCGCCGCTTTTGACGGACAGTGAGAGGCAATTCACTTATTACAGCCTCGGATTCGGCTGGAATGCCCTGCCGGGCGAGATTTTCCTGGGCGGCAAGCATGCGTATAACAGCGCGTTCTACCTGACGCTCGGCGGCGGCGCGACGAGGTTCGCCGGCGCCGACCGCTTCACGATCACGCTGGGCGCCGGGGCGCGGGTGCTGCTGAAGGACTGGCTCGCCGTGCACCTCGACATGCGCGACTACATCCTCGATGTCGACGTGCTGGGCGCGAACAAGTCGACGCACAACTACGAAGCGACGCTGGGACTCACGGCGTTCTTCTGAGGAGGCCGCTTGAACAGGATATCCAGGTTCCCGACCACCCTCGTGGCTGCAGCGCTCGTCGCGCTCGCCTGGCCGGTGTTCGCGAGCGACGCCGCGGCACCGGCGCCCGCCTTCACGCTCACGAGCCGCGCGGGCAAGCCCGTGTCGCTCGCGGACCTCAAGGGCCAGGTCGTGATGATCAACTTCTGGGCCAGCTGGTGCGGACCCTGCCGGCAGGAGTTCCCGGCGCTCGACGAGATGTACAAGAAGTACAAGCCGCTGGGATTCGAGATGGTCGCGATCAACGTCGAGAGCGAGAGGGCCGACGCCGAGCGCTTCCTCGGCGCGACACCCGTGACGTTCCCGATCCTCTTCGACCCCGACAACAAGGTGAGCGACAGTTACGGCGTCAGCGCGATGCCGACGACCTTCCTCGTCGACCGCCAGGGCCGGCTGCGCTGGCAGCACCGGGCCTACAAGCCGGGGGACGAGGCCGCATACATCGAGCAGATCCGCGCCATGCTCCGGGAGAAGTCGTGAAGCCCGTGCGCCTGGCGCTCGCCGCGCTCGCGCTGCTGGCCGCGTGCGGCTGCTCGCACGTCGAGCCCTGGGTGAAGCCCTACGAGCGCGAGAACCTCGCGGACCCGATCATGGCCTGGGACCGGGACCCGGTTTCGTCTTCCTACATGCTCCACGTGTACGAGTCGCGCGAGGGCGCACGAGGCGCCGCGGGCGCGGCCGGGGGCGGTTGCGGATGCAATTGATCCGCCGGATCGCCCTGCTCCTCCTGTTGCCGGTCTCGGCGGTCGCGGGCGTCCTCCCGGACGACCGCGCCGACCTCATGTACCACTATTACGACGGCGGCGGCGTCACCATCGACGGTCCCTCGCTCCTCGTGCGCAAGAAGTTTGCCGAGAAGTACGCCGTCAACGCGAGCTACTACGTGGACATGGTCTCGTCGGCCTCGATCGACGTGATCACGACGGCGAGCCCCTACAAGGAGGAGCGCACGCAGTACGGCGTCGGCTTCGAATACCTGCGCGGCAAGGTCACGTACACGGCGAACTTCAGCAACTCGAGCGAGAACGACTACAACGCCGATACGGCGAGTCTCGCGATCAGCCAGGACATGTTCGGCGACCTCACCACGGTCTCGCTCTACTTCACGCGCGGCTGGGACGACGTCACGCGCCGAGGCGACGCGACGTTCGCGGACAAGGTGGACCGGCGCATCTACGGCATCGACGTCTCCCAGATCGCGACCAAGAGCCTCATCCTCGGCCTCTCGTTCGAGACGATCACCGAAGAAGGTTTCCTGAACAACCCTTACCGCCAGGTGCGCTTCCTCGACCCGGACGCGGCCCTCGGCTATTCATACGAGGCCGAGCGCTACCCGCGGACGCGCACCGGCAACGCCCTCGCGATCCGCGGGCGGTGGTACCTGCCCTACCGCGCGGCGATCGAAGGCGATTACCGCTTCTACACCGACACCTGGGACATCCTCGGCCATACGGCGGAGGTCTCGTACACGCAGCCGGTCTTCGACCAGTGGACGTTCGACGTGCACGCGCGCTTCTACACACAGAACTCGGCGGAGTTTTATTCCGACCTCTACCCGCGCGAGAACTTCCAGAACTTCCTCGCGCGCGACAAGGAACTCGCCTCGATGACGAGCACGACGCTCGGGTTCGGCCTCGCGTACGAGTTCAAGCCGGGGCACATGGACTTCCTGGACAAGGCGGCGCTCAACCTGCGCTACGACCGCATTCACTTCGACTACGGCGATTTCCGCGACCTCCGGGTGACCGGAGTGCCGCCCGGCACGGAGCCGCTCTACAACTTCGATGCGGACGTCATCCGCTTCTTTTTCTCGGGCTGGTTTTAGGGAACTGTCCCCTCTTACTTCGGCGGTTCCAGCCCCTTCGAGTAGAGCACCTGGCCCTCGGCGGTCACGACGACCGCGTCGCAGTCGGGCTTGCTCTCGACAAGCGCGAGGCCCCGCTCGGGCCCCATGACGAAGACGCTCTTCGTGAGCCCCTCGGCGAAGGTCGAGGTCGGCGCGATCACCGTGACGCTCCGGATCCCGTGCGGGCTCTTGCCGGTCTTCGGGTCGATGATGTGGTGGTAGCGGACGCCGCCCTCGTCGAAGAAGCGCTCGTAGTCGCCCGACGTCGAGATCGCGGCGTCCTCGAGCGGGATGCGCGCGATCACGCGCTCGCGGTCGTCGGGGTGGCGGATGCCGACCACCCAGGGCCGGCCGCGCCGGTCCCCCAGGATTCGGCTGTCGCCGCCCGCCGTGACCGTCGCGTTCGTGATGCCGCGCGCCTGCAGCAAGGCGATGCTGGTGTCGACCGCATAGCCCTTCGCGATGCCGCCGAGGTCGATGCGCACGCCCGGCTGCGTGAATCGGATGGTCGATGCCGGCAGGTCCACGATGACGTGGCGCCAGTTGATCGCCGGCAGCGCGGCCTGGATCTGGGCGTTGGTCGGGTGCTTGTGCTCGCGGTAGTCGTACAGGTAGCCGACGCTCGCATAGGTGATGTCGAAGGCTCCGCCCGACATTTCGGAGTACTCGAGCGCGCGTGCGACGAGGCGGGCGAGCTCCGGATCCACCTTGACGGGCCGCGCCGCGGCGTCGCGGTTGACGACCGACACCTGGCTTTCCGGCTTGTACACCGACATCAGCTCGTCGATGCGGTGCATCTCCGCGATCACGGCGTCGATCGCGGTCTCGGCGGCGGCCGGGTCGTCCTGCCACACCTCGACCGCGATCCGCGTGCCCATGATCGCCTCTTCGCGCGCGAACCAATCGGCGTGCGCGGCGCCGCCGGACGCGAGAAGGAGCGTGACCGCGAAGACGAAACGGCGCATCATGGCGCCCCAGTGTGGACGATCAGACAAGCGTCGCACAACGGATACACTGGCCATTCGCCCCGCTTCCGGAACCTGTCACCCTGCGTGCGGTCTTTCGGTCGGGCTCTAAAACAGGAATGAACTCATGAAGCTCTTTTCCAAGATCCTGGGCGCGGTCGCCGCGGCCAGCCTCCTCGCGGCGTCCGCACAGGCGGCGACCGACGAGGCGGCGATGCTCGAGAAATCGAAGCAGGTGCTGCAGGACCTTCAGGCGATCCCGGACACGAAGATCCCGGACCTGCTGCTCTCGAAGGCGGAGGGCATCGTCATCCTCCCGGCCAATGTAAAGGTCGGCCTGATCTTCGGCGCGCGCTTCGGCAACGGCGTGATGCTCACACGCAATGCGGACCGGAGCTGGAGCAATCCCGTCTTCGTCTCGACCGGCGGCGGCAGCTGGGGCTTCCAGGCGGGCGGAGAGGTTTCCGACATCGTGCTCGTCCTGACGACGCGCCAGAGCATCGAGGGCATCACCGACGGCAAGCTGACGCTCGGCGGTGACGCCTCTGTCGCGGCGGGCCCGGTCGGCCGCACGGCAATGGCGGGCACGAGCGTGACATTCGACGCGGAGGTGTACGCGTACTCGAAGACGCAAGGCCTCTTCGCCGGCGTCTCGCTCGAGGGCAACGGCATCTTCATCTGGAAGAAGGCCAACAAGCGCTTCTACGGCAACGACAGCGCCGCCGATATCCTCGCGAGCAAGTCGCCCGCACCGGAACCGGCGCCGGCACTCGTCGCCGAGGTCACGAAGCTGACGACCGGCGCCGCCTCCGCCTCCGCAGCGGACCCTCCGGCCGCACCGGCGCAGCCGGCGACCGCGCCGAGCGAAGCCAAGACCTATCCGCTGCCGGATCCCGAGCCGGGCAAGGAACCCCCGGGTCGCTGATCGCGCTCAACCGCGAGCGCGCGCCATCGAGCCGGGGCCGGCGGGACAGGAGACGCCTGTCCCGGCGAGATCGCAGGTGGCGCCGGGATTCTTCGCCAGGTACTGCTGGTGATAGTCCTCGGCGAAGAAGAATTCAGGCGCAGCCAGGATTTCGGTGGTGATCGCCGCGTTCTGGCCCGTCGCAGCCAGCGCCCGTTCGTAAGTCGCCTTCGAGGCTCTCGCCTCCTCCAGCTGCCGTTCGCCGATCCCGTAGATCGCCGAGCGGTACTGCGTGCCGACGTCCTCGCCCTGGCGCATGCCCTGCGTCGGGTCGTGGCTCTCCCAGAACGCCCGCAGCAGTTCGCCGTATGACACGCGCCTCGGGTCGAATACGACGCGCACCACTTCCGTATGGGCGGTGTCGCCCGTGCAGACTTCCGGGTACGTCGGGTTCGGCGTGAACCCGCCTGCATAGCCGACCGAGGTCGACCAGACCCCCGGCAGCTCCCAGAAGAGGCGCTCGGCGCCCCAGAAGCAGCCCATGCCGAAGAGCGCCAGCTCGAGGCCGGCCGGATAAGGCGGCGCGATCCGGTTGCCATTGACGAAATGCCGCTCGGCGACGGGCATCGCCTCGGCCCGGCCCGGCAGGACCTCGGCCGCGGACGGCATCGTGGTCCTGCGAAGCGGATCTGGCATCGCCGTATCTTACAATGCAGCCCGGATGCTCGAGCTCAAGTCCGATCTCTTCGGCACGGTGACCCTCGGCGGCGACCGCGGGCGCGACATCGTGGTCCGCGATACCGCACCCGCGCGATGGTGGACGGGATGGATCGCGCGGCTCCTTTGCCGTCGCGAGGCGCGCGCACTCGCGCGGCTCGACGGACTGCACGGCACGCCGCGCCTCCTGGCCGCCGGCCGCGAGACGCTCATTCGCGAGTGGATCGAGGGCCGGCCGATGCAGGCCGCGCGACCGCGGGACCCCGAGTACTACCGCGCCGCGCGCGCGCTCATCGCGCGACTGCACCGTCGCGGCGTCGCGCACAACGACCTCGCGAAGGAGCCGAACTGGCTGGTGACGCCGGCCGGCAATCCTGCGGTGGTGGACTTCCAGCTCGCCTGCGTCGCGCCGCGGCGGGGCTACTTCTTCCGCGCGCTGGCGCGGGAGGACCTGCGCCATCTCCTGAAACACAAGCGTCGCTATTGCCCGGAGCGGCTGACCGCGCGCGAGCGCCGCATCCTGGCGACGCCCGCGCCCCTTTCGCGCCTGTGGATGGCGGCCATCAAGCCCGCCTATACGTTCATGACGCGCCGTCTCTTCCGCTGGGCCGACCGCGAGGGCGCCGGCGACCGTCAGTATTGAGCGCCTTCATCCGGCGCGCGCGTTTCGCTATCGTAGTCACATGGCCATCGCCCACGAGCACAACCTGAACCAGCCGCCGCCGGCCTCGATGCCGTTCGGCATCCGCGTTCGCCTGCGCGCGCGCGATCCGTTCACCCGCCTGGTCGGCGCCGACTGGCAGAAGCAGCACTGGTTTGCGACCGAGCGCGAGCGCGACGCGGCGCTCGCGGACATGGCCGCGCGGCACCTCTACTCGCGCCGTGGCGACGAGCCGTCGGTCGTCTACGAGAAGGTCGCGGGTCCGCCGCAGCGCTGAGGATTCAGCGGATCCGTCCGAGCAGCAGGTAGAAGGTGCGGTCGCCGCCCTCGCCGAATCCCGCCGCCACGTAGACCGGCCCGAGGAACGTGTCGAACCCGATGAATGTCGAGCCGTTCACCAGCGCCGAATCGAAGCTGACGTCGCTCCGCCGCTGCCAGACATTGCCCATCTCGACCGAGACGCCGACGTAGGTCGGCACGTCGAAGAGCCCTTCCTGCCCGCTGCCGATGCGCCGGTAGTAGATCGCGCGCGCGATGCCGAACTGCGGTCCGCTGATCTCGTCCGGCCGCAGACCCGACAGGTCGAAGAGCCCGCCGAGCGTGTAGAAATCCTGGACCTGGTCCGTGGGTCCCGAGACGTGCGCCCCGCCCGCCGCCGAGAGGATGATCGTGTTGCGGCCTTGCGAGCGCGCGTGCGTCCAGTCGAAGGAGATGCGGTCGGCATCGGCCTCGGGCCCGAGGCCTTCGCGCGGACCGTTCCACTGCAGCGTGAAGAGCTCGCCGTGCCGCGGGAAATACACGTCGTCGAGGAGGTCGACGGAGAAGCGCGCCATCAGCTCGCCGCGGTCGAACGGGTCGCGCGGCGGCAAGCCCGGGTCGGCCGGGTCGCCGACGAGCAGGTCCCGGTCCCCGCTGCCTGCGATGATTCCGGCCCGCAGCTCGCCCCAGCTCCCGAATTCGCGGCCGAAGTCGAACTCCGCCTGCTTGTCGCTCACGCGGTAGGTCGCGATCCGGTGGTCGCCCTCGAAGATGTCGTAGTTCTGCCGCTCGACGAGCAGCCGCGGCACCACGAACCAGTCGCCGGCATAGCCGATCGGCTGGTAGAACTCGGTGCGGAAGAGCGGATGCGCGCCGATCTGAAGGTCGGACTGCCACTCGGCGCCGTAGCGGTTGACCTCCGTCACCTGCGCGCGCACGCCGGCGCTGAAGCTCGTGCCGCCCTGGAAGTCATCCTGCAACTCGAGGCCGAAGCGCAGGAAATTCGGGCCCCAGCTCTTGCGGCGGGCGCTGACCTCGATGCCGGTCAATACGCCGTCCCGGACCAGGCGGTAGTCGAGCGCTTCGAAGTTGTCGCTGCCGTAGAAATGCGAGAGCCGCTCGTCCATCGCCTCGGGGTCGAGCGGCTGCCCGATGACCGGGCCGAGCTCGGCCTGGATGCGCTCGGCATAGCGCTCCGACTTCTTGTCGGTCCTGACGAAATGCACGATCGTCTTCGGCTCCTGCGTCGTTCGGCCCGCGATGTACTGCTTCCACGCATCATCGCCGACGGAGAGCTTCGCGAGCTTGTCCGCACTCGCGTGCATCGCCGCGAGCCCGAGGCCGATCGCCTTCCGGGCCTCGGTGAAGTCGGTGGACTGCAGGCTGCCGACCTCGGGGAGGATCAGGACGTCGTCCGCGCCGAGGAGCGCGCGCTGGCGGCCCGTCTCGCGCTGCATCATGATCGTGACGGCCTGGTTCGAGACCGCGAGCGCGGAGTTCAGTTCCTTGCGCTTGACCGGCTGCCAGCCGACGTCGATGGCGATCACCACGTCGACGCCCATCGCCTTCGCGACGTCCACCGGCAGGTTCTCGACGATTCCACCGTCGACGAGCAGGCGCCCGTCGACCTCGATCGGCTCGAAGACGCCGGGCGCGGACATGCTCGCGCGCATGGCCGAAGTCAGGTCGCCCTTGCCGAGCACGACGCGCTCACCGGTCTCGAGGTCGGCGGCGACCGCCCGGAACGGCGTCGGCAGCTGGTCGAAGTCCTCGACCGCCGCGACGGGAAGCGTCTCGAGGCGCAGCGTCTGCGTGAGGCGCTGGCCCTGGATCAGGCCGCGCGGCACGCGGAAGCTGCCGCCCGAGAGGCCGAGCGGCACCCGCACGAGGAACTCGCGGTCGTCCTGCTTGCGCCGGAAGTTCAGCGTGTCGCGCGCCGGCCGGTCGCGGAAGGCGACGTTCCAGTCCATGCCGCCGAGAAGCTGGTCGATCTCGGCCGGCGTCATGCCTGACGCATACAGGCCGCCGACCACGGCGCCCATGCTGGTGCCGGCGATCGCGTCGATGGGGATATGCATCTCGTCGAGCGCAGTCAGCACGCCGACGTGCGCGAGGCCGCGCGAGCCGCCGCCGGAGAGCACGAGGCCGATGCGCGGCCGCCCCGCGGGCTCCGCGTCCTGCGCATGCGCGGACATCGCCGGAAACGCCGCGATGAGGCAGGAAACGAGTACGAAAGCGCGGGACATCGTGGCCTTCACCGGGTCCGGGCGATGGTAGCACGCGCGCCAAAGGCGGCTGTCGGCGGAACCCTATAATGAACCGGATGGCTCCGACACCTGCCGCGCGACGGACGTTCGCCCTGGCGGCGCTACTCCTCGCGCCGTCTTTACACGCTGCGACGCTCGAGGAGGTGATCGTGACGGCGACCCGCAGTCCCGTCGCGCTCAAGACGTACGCGGGCAGTGCGACGCGGATCGCCGGCGGCGACGTCACGCTCGTCGGCGCGACGCATTCCTCCGAGCTCGTGAACCGCGCGCCCGGCGCGATGATCCAGCGCGGCAGCGGCGAGGAATCCCTGACGGCGCTCCGCTCCCCGGTGCTGACGGGCGCCGGCGCCTGCGGGTCCGTGCTCGTGCTCGAGGACGGCATCCCGATCCGTCCGGTCGGGACCTGCAACGTCAACGAGCTCTTCGAGGTCAACCTCGAGCAGGCCGCGGCGATCGAGGTGCTGCGCGGACCGGGGAGCGTGCTCTACGGCTCGAGCGCCGTGCACGGCATCATCAACGTGATCCCGCCGATCCCGGCCGAGATCCCCGCGTTCGGCGCCGCTGTCGAATACGGCAGCGATGCGTACCGGCGGCTCTTCGTCGGCGCGTCGAGCGACCGGCCGGACGGCGGGATCGGCATCGTCATGAACGGCACGGACGACGGCGGCTGGCGCGACGCATCGGGCTTCGAGGAGGAGAAGCTGAATGCCGTCTGGGCGCGCGCGGTCCGTGGCGGCGCCCTGAAAATGACGCTCTCGGGCTCGAACCTCGACCAGGAGACGGCAGGATTCATCGTCGGGAAGGACGCGTACCGCGATACCGCGATCGCGCGCTCGAACCCGGATCCCGAAGCCTACCGCAACGCGTCGAGCCTGCGCTTTTCGACGCAGTATCGCGGGGCATCCGGCAACGAGCTCCGGGTGTTCCTGCGCAGCTCGCGGATGGACTTTCTCCAGCACTTCCTGCTCGGCCAGCCGGTCGAGCAGAACGGCCAGGACAGCGGCGGGGTCATGCTGGCGACGACCGGCCGCGTTTTCGCGGGCGGCGAGCTGATCGCCGGACTCGATGCCGAGCTTGGGCGCACGACGCTCCTGCAGTTCCAGAATCACCCGACGACCGACGGCCCGCCGCCGGCAAACGCGATCCGCCCGGCAGGCAGGCAGTACGACTACGACGTGGATTCGCAGGTCTACGCCGGCTACGGCGAATGGCGCCGGCTGCTCGCGCCGCACTGGTCGCTCGAGGCGGGGCTCCGCCTCGAGTTCGCGCGCTACGACTACGACAACCGCATGATCGAGGGCAACACCGACGAGAACGGCGTGCCCTGCCCCGGCGGTTGCCTGTACTCGCGGCCCGCGGACCGCTCGGATGACTTCACGAATCTCGCGCCGCGGCTCGGCCTCGTGTGGAGCCTCAGCGAGGACGCGACGGCTTACGTCTCGCTCGCGCGCGGCTTCCGCGCGCCGGAGGCGACGGAGCTTTACCGACTGCAGCGCCAGCAGACCGTCGCGGACCTCGACTCCGAGCAGGCGGACTCGGCGGAACTGGGATGCCGCTGGCGATCGGATGCGCTGTCCCTCGACCTCGCGCTCTTTCACATGGTCAAGGAGAACGTGATACTCCGCGACTCGTCGGGGTTCAACGTGAGCGGCGGCCGCACGCGGCACCAGGGCGTCGAGTACGAGGGCGATTGGGCGTTCGCGGGAGACTGGCTGCTCTCGGCGGCAGGAACCTACGCGAGGCACGAGTACCGCTTCACGGCCGCCGTCGACCAGGGCGAGCAGATCACGTCGGGCAATGACGTCGACACGGCGCCGCGCGACATCCATTCGCTGCGCCTGCGGCGAAACAGCGCGTGGCTGGATGCGGAGCTGGAGTGGCTCTGGGTCGGGCCGTACTGGGCGAATGCCGCGAACACGGCGCGCTACGCCGGGCACGACGTCGGAAACCTCCGGCTGACCGCGTCTCCCGCGAAAAGCTGGTCGCTTACGCTCCGCGTGACGAACCTCCTCGACACGGCTTATGCGGACCGCGCGGACTTCGCCTTCGGCGACTACCGCTACTTCCCCGGCCGCGGGCGTGCATACTTCGCGGAGATCGGATGGCGCAGGGAGTGAACATGCAAGTCGGGCCGATGACCCTCACGTCGCTCGCCGGAGCGACGCTCGCCGTGCAGGTGGGCCTCAACGCGACGATGCGGGAGCACGCCGGCTCCCCGATGGCGGCCGCGCTCGTCAATTTCCTGGTCGGCACCGTGTTCCTCGCGATCGTCGTCTTCTCGGCGCGGGGCTCGTTCGCGAGCCTGGCGCAGGCAACCGGCGCGCCATGGTGGGCCTGGGGCGGCGGCATCCTCGGCGGCCTTTACATCGCGTCCTCGGCGGCGTTCGGGCCGGCGATCGGCGGCGCGACCTTCCTCGCGCTGATCGTCGCGGGCCAGATGGTGACCGCGCTCGCGCTCGACCACTTCGGGCTGCTCGGCTTCCCCGTGCGCCCGCTCGACGCCTGGCGCCTGGCCGGCGCCATCCTGGTCATCGCCGGGATGTTCCTCCTCGCGAAGCACTAAAGGGCACGCGCCCCTTTAATTCTTTGAATTCCCGCGCGGCTGTTGCTGCGTGATGCAGTGGATGTTGCCGCCGCCGAGCAGGATCTCGCGCGAGGGAACGCCGACGACCTGCCGGCGCGGGAAGAGCTTCGCAAGCGCCGCCTTCGCCGCTCGGTCGGTGCGCGCGTCGAGGAGCGGCATCACGATGTGGCGGTTCGCAATGTAGAAATTGACGTAGGAACCGGCGAGCCGGTCGCCCGCATGGCGCGGCTTGGAGCCGGGCGATGGCTCGATGCCGTCCGCCTCCTCGTCCGTCATGTAGAGCGGCCCCGGCTGCAGGAGCTTGTGCACCTTGAGGCGCCGTCCGCGCGCATCCTTCGCGTTCGCGAGGACCTCGAGCGCCGCGCGCGAGATGTCGTACTGCGGGTCCTCCGGGTCGTCGCACCAGGTGAGGGCGACCTCGCCCGGCCGCACGAAGCAGCAGAGGTTGTCGACATGCCCGTCGGTCTCGTCGTTGAAGACGCCGCGCGCGAGCCAGATGATCGCTCGCACGCCGAGGTAGCGCTCGAGCAGGCTCTCGATCTGAGTGCGCCGCAGTGAAGGATTGCGGTTCGGGTTCAGCAGGCACTCCTCGGTCGTCAGCAGCGTGCCCTGCCCGTCCACGTGGATCGCCCCGCCTTCGAGGATGAAGGGAGCGCGATAGCGCGGCTTTCCCTCGACCTCGAGGACTTTCGCCGCGACCTGGTCGTCGAGCTTCCAGTCGTCATAGGCGCCGCCCGATTTGCCGCCCCAGGCGTTGAACATCCAGTCGACGCCGCGCGCGCGCTGGCGGCGGTCGACGACGAAGGTCGGCCCGACGTCGCGCATCCAGGCATCGTTCGATGACATCTCGATGACACGCACGCCCGCGGGCAGCGCACGACGCGCCGTTTCGAACTGCTCGGCGGACGCGCCCATCGTCACCGGCTCGCTCCTCGCAATCGCGGACGCGACTGCCGCGAACGCGGCCTGCGCCGGCGCCGCGTTCGCGCGCCAGGTGTCCGTGCGCTCCGGCCAGAGCATCCAGGTTCCGGCGTGCGGCTCCCACTCGGCCGGCATCCGGAATCCGTCTTTCGCGGGCATCGGCATGGCGGCGATTCTACGCGATGGCGTGCTAGCATTCGGCCATGGGCGAGAAAATCAGCATCGCGAACGGATCGCTGCAGGTCCCGGACCGTCCGGTCATTCCGTTCATCGAAGGCGATGGCACTGGCCCCGACATCTGGCGCGCGAGCGTGCGCGTGCTCGATGCGGCGGTGAAGAAGGCGTACGGCGGCCGGCGCGAGATCGAGTGGATGGAAGTCTACGCCGGCGAGAAGGCGAACAAGCTCCTCAACACCTGGCTGCCGGACGAGACCGTCACGGCCTGCCGCGAGTACCTCGTCTCCATCAAGGGCCCGCTCACGACGCCGATCGGCGGCGGCATCCGCTCGCTGAACGTCGCGCTGCGCCAGATGCTCGACCTCTACGTGTGCCTCAGGCCCGTGCGCTGGTTCAAGGGCGTGCCCTCGCCCGTGCGCTCGCCGGAGAAGGTGGACATGGTGATCTTCCGCGAGAACACGGAGGACATCTACGCCGGCATCGAGTTCGAGGCAGGATCGCCCGACAACGCGAAGTTCCTCGACTTCATGAAGGCCCAGTTCCCGAAGTTCTACGGGAAAATCCGCTTCCCGGACTCGAGCGGCATCGGCATCAAGCCGGTCTCCCACGAGGGCACGGAGCGCCTCGTGCGCGCCGCGATCCACTACGCGATCGCGAACAAGCGCAAGAGCGTCACCTTCGTGCACAAGGGCAACATCATGAAGTTCACGGAAGGCGCCTTCCGGAACTGGGGCTATGCGCTCGCCGAGAGCGAATTCGCCGCCCACACCTATACCTGGGACCAGTGGGAGCGCACGCGCGCGGCGAAGGGCGACGCCGCCGCGAACGACGAGCAGAAGAGAGCCCTCGCCGGCGGCCGCATCCTGATCAAGGACGCTATCGCCGACATCACGCTGCAGCAGGTGCTGACGCGGCCCGAGGACTTCGACGTCATCGCGACCATGAACCTGAACGGCGACTACCTGTCGGACGCGCTCGCCGCCCAGGTCGGGGGCATCGGCATCGCGCCGGGCGGCAACATCAACTACGTCACCGGGCATGCCGTGTTCGAGGCGACGCACGGCACGGCGCCGAAGTACGCCAACCTCGACAAGGTCAATCCGAGCTCGGTAATCCTGTCGGGCGAGATGATGCTGCGCTACATGGGCTGGACCGAGGCCGCCGACCTCGTGCTCGCGGCGATGGACCGCTCCATTGCGGAGAAGGTCGTCACCTACGACTTCGCCCGCCTGATGGAAGGCGCGAAGGAAGTAAAGACCAGCGAGTTCGGCGACGCCTTGATCCGCAACATGCGTTGAGCGACCCGCGCGCCGCCGCCTTCGCCGCCGCGATCGTCGCGGCCTTTGCGCGCTACAACGCCGAGTTCCGTGCCATCACCCGCCGCGCCCCGGAGCGCTTCGAGAACCGCGACTGGGCGGGCAGCCAGTCGGACGTCGTCGAGCGCCTCGAGCTGTACGCGACCGCGGTCAGCGAGACGGTCGCGCGCATGAAGCGCGAGCTCGGCGGCTCGGCGCACGACACGGCTCTCTGGGCGGAGATCAAGGCCGAGTACGCGCGGCTTATCGAGTCGCTCGCCGACCCCGAGTTCCTGAAGACTTTCTTCAGCTCGATCACGCGCCGCCTGTTCGGCACGGTCGGCGTCAACCCCGGCACCGAGTTCTTCGCGCTCGACCTCGACCCGCTCCGCGGCGCGAGCGCGGCCCGCGTCACGGAGCGCTATTACAACCGCGGCTCACTCGACCTCCTGTTCGAGGAGCTCCTCTCCGATTACCGCTTCCGGACGCCCTGGCGCGACTTCGAGGGGAGCGTCGGCCACGTCGCGACCGACGTCGAGCTGAAGCTCCAGGGCCTCGTCGAGGGCCGGCCGCTGCGCGAGATCGAGGTGATCCGGCCGGTGTTCTACCAGATGAGCCGCGCCTACGTCGTCGGCTGCCTGCGCGGCGACGGCTGGATGCTGCCTCTCACGATCGCCTTCCGCAACTCCCCGCTCGGCGTGCTGGTTGACGCAGTGATGCTGTCCGTCGCCGACGTCTCGATCCTCTTCAGCTTCACGCGCTCCTACTTCCACGTGGACCTCGAGCGCGTGAGCGATGCCGTGCAGTTCCTGCACGCGATCATTCCGCTGAAGCCGGTGTCGGAGCTCTTCACGGTGCTCGGCCGCGCCAAGCAGGGCAAGACCGAGCGCTACCGCGAGATTTTCCGCCACCTCGGCGCGACCGGCGACCGTTTCGTGCGCGCGCCCGGCGAGCGCGGAATGGTCATGGCCTGCTTCGCGCTCGAGAACGCCGACGTCATCTTCAAGGTGATCCGCGACCGCTTCCCGGAGGTCAAGAACGTGCGTCGCGAGGAGGTCATGGCGAAGTACGACATGGTCTTCCGCCACGACCGCGCCGGCCGCCTCGTGGACGCCCAGGAGTTCCGCCGCATCCGCCTGCCGAAACCCCGCTTCGCGCCCGACATGCTGGACGAGCTGCTCGCGGAGTGCTCCGAGAACGTGCAGCAGGACGGCGACGACCTGATCGTCGGCCATGTCTACATCGAGCGGCAGATGACGCCGCTCAACCTCTTCGTCCGCAGCGCCACGCCCGAGCAGGCCGACCTCGCGGTGATCGACTACGGGCAGTGCATCCGCGACCTCGCCTACACCGACATCTTCGCGGGCGACCTGCTGCTGAAGAACTTCGGCGTCACGCGCCACAACCGCGTGATCTTCTACGACTACGACGAGCTGTGCCGCGTCACCGAGTGCCGGTTCCGCGATGTGCCCGTCGCGAGGACCGACGAGGACGAGATGCGCGCGGAGAGCTGGTTCTACGTCGCCGACAACGACGTCTTCCCGGAGACGTTCATGAAGTTTCTCGGCTTCGAGGGGCGCCTGCGCGAAGTCTTCCTCGACAAGCACGGCGAGATCCTCGAGGCCGGCTGGTGGCGGGCGCTGCAGGAGCGGCTCGCGGCCGGAGACCTCGTCGAGGTGCTGCCCTACCACCCGCATCGAGTGCGGGTGGCGAGCAGCATCTAGGGGACTGCCCCCCTCCGGGCATCCCCTATTTGCTCGCCGCCCTGCTCTCGACGGTGGCGCGCTGCTTCTTGAATCGCTCCAGCAGCGCGTCGAAGGACTTGCTCTGCTCCTTCATCCAGGCGGCCTGGTCGGCCGCCCAGGCATCGGTGCCGTCCCCGCCGGCGGGCGCGAGCCCGGCCCGGGTCGGCACCCAGGGCGTGCCATCCACCGATACCGCTCCGACGCAGATCGCGCGCAGGATCGCGAGTGGATCCGGCAGCGTCGGGTTGAAGCTCCGCGCCTCGGCGAAGCAGCCCGCAGCAGCGCCCTGCCCGGAGACGGTGCAGCCGAAGAGCACGCCAGCGTTCCGCGCACCGTTCGAGTCGTCGCATTCACAGCTCGCGCCGACGGCGATGCGATCGCTCGGGCAGGAGGCGGCAACCACGCCGCCGCCGGAGGCGCTGACCCTGAGCACCGTCAGGTTGGTGATTGCCCCACCGATCGCATCCTGCAGCGTCGGCGCGAGATCCGCCATCACGAGGGTCTGGTTCTTGACCTTGTCGGAGGTGATGGCATTGACGTGGATGTCCACGCCGCCAATCGTCCCGTTCGTGATCTTCGCGCTCGTGACCGCCTGGTCCCGGATGTCCGTCTCGTTGACGCAGGCCGTGCAAACGACGTCCGTCGCGGTCTGGGCCATCGCCGCCGCCGGCAGCAGGCCGCACGCGATCGCCAGGGTCGCCCATCTCTTCATGGAAGCCTCCATTCCTTTGTTGCTAGCGGCCCCCGCCCAGCGCGGAGTCCAGGTCCTCGATGAGTTCATCCGTGTCCTCGATGCCGATCGAAAGGCGGACGGTTCCTTCGCCGATGCCGGCGAGCGCCTGCTGCTCGGCGTTGAACCCGCGCACGCGCAGGAGCTGTGGCGGCATCGCGAGGGATTCTACCGAACCGAGGCTCGGCGTGATCGCGAAGAATTCGAGCGCGTCCATGAAGGGCTGTACCGCCTCGGCGCCGCGCGCCAGCTCGAAGGCGACGATCGAGCCGAACTCGTGCATCTGCGCGCGGGCGAGCGCCTGCCGCGGGTGGTCCGGCAGTCCCGGATAGTGGACCCGGGACACCGCGGGATGCTCCGCGAGGAATTCGGCGATTCGAAGCGCCGACGCGGCCTGCGCCTCGTAGCGCAGGTAGTAGGTCTTCATTCCCCGCATCACGAGGAAAGCCGCGTGCGGGTCGAGCAACGGGCCGAGCAGCACGCCCTCGCGCCGGATCGCCTGCGCGAGCTCCTTGCGGGCGATGATCGCGCCTCCCATGACGTCGCCGTGGCCGGAGGCGTATTTCGTCAGGCTGTGGACGAAGACGTCGACGCCGTACTGGCCGTGGTTGTGGAAGCCCGCGAAGGTGTTGTCCATCACCGTGAGCGCCCCGGCCGCGTGCGCCGCGCGCGTGATGCGGGAGATGTCCGCGATGCGCGTCAGCGGGTTGGTCGGCGACTCGAAGTAGACGAGCCGGGTCTTGCGCTCGGCGAGCACGCGCTCGATGCCGGCGTCGTCCTCGACCGACAGCAGCGTGTGCGCGACCCCGAGCCGCGTGAGCGTGCCGCGGATCAGGGCGAGGGTCGGGCCGTAGGTCTCGACGAAGCCGAGGATATGGTCGCCCGCGCGCAGCTGCGAGATGAGGCAGGTCGCAACGGCGGCGGCCCCCGAACCCGTCGCGACGCAGTCGTCGCGCTGCTGCAGCTCCGCGAGCAGCACCTCCAGCTGGCGCGTGGTCGGGTTCGAGCGGCGCGTGTAGAAGTATCCCTCGCGCTCCGCGCGGTTGAAGCGGAGCGTTTCCTCGAGCGTCTCGAATACGAACTTGACGGACTGGTAGACCGGCGCGACGAGCGGCCGGTTGTCCGGCGGCAGCGCCACGTCGGGCGGGTGGTTGACGCGCGTGCGCCCCTTCACCCCCTGCCCCCCTGCGCCTTCGCCGGCCTCAGACCCGCGTGATCCAGCCCGTAGGCGTCGGGATCTCGCCCCGCTGCATCGAGACGAGCGCCTTGCGGAGCTTCTTCGTGTTCGGGCCGACCTCGCCGCTGCCGCACGGGATCTCGTGGCCGCCGTCGCGCACGAGCGTGCCGACGCCGGAGAGCACCGCGGCCGTGCCGCAGAGCGCGGCCTCGCCGTCCTTCACCCAGTCGAGCATCTCGTCGACGGTGAACTGCCGCTCCTCCACCGAGAAGCCAAGCTGCGGCGCGATCGTCAGGATGGAGTCCCGCGTGACGCCGTGCAGGAAGGTCGTGTCGAGGCTGCGCGTCAGGATCTTCCCGTCGCGGATCAGCAGGAAATTGGCCGCGCCGGTTTCCTGGACGTTGCCGCCGGGGCAGAACACGACCTGGTCGGCCTGGTACTTCTGCCGCGCCTCGATCGTCGGGCCGAGGGCCGCCGCGTAATTGCCGCCGGCCTTCACCATGCCCATGAGCGTCGCGGTCCGCGTCAGCTTCTCCTCGACGTAGATGCGCAGCGGCTTCTCGCCCTTCGCAAAGTAGTCCCAGACCGGGCTCGCGAGCACGACCAGCATCGCCTCGGTCGCGGGCGATGTCGCGCCGCCGATCGAGGCGCCGGTGCCGAACAGCGTCGGTCGGAGGTACAACGCGCCCGGCGCCTCCGGGACTTCCCGGCGTACGCGGTCGACGACACCGACGATCATCTCGGCGAGCTGCTTCGGCTCCGGCCTCGGCAGTACGAGGCAGTCCGCGCTCTTCTGCATGCGCGCGATGTGCTTGTCCATGCGGAAGATGTTGATGCTGCCGTCCGCCCAGCGGTACGCCTTGAAGCCCTCGAAGCAGGTGCTCCCGTAGTGCAGTCCGTGGATCGCGGGCGACATCTCGATCGGGCCGTAGGCGCAGAACTCGTGCTCCGACCAGGAGCCGTCCTTGAAGGACACCACCGCCATCTGGCTCGCGAGCACGGTCCCGAACGCGGGACGGGCCGCGGCTTCCGTGGGATGCGTCTTGTGCATGACCTGTGCGTTCATGTTTCAGTCCTGTATGAAGATGATGGCGGGATGCTCGAGTTTTTCCTTGAGCGCCTGGATCATCGCCGCGGCGTCGAAGCCGTCGACGAATCGGTGATCGAACGAGGACGAGAGGTTCATGATGCGGCGGATCGCGACTGCGCCGTCGACGACGACCGGTCGATCCACCGCTTTGTTGACGCCGACGATCGCGACTTCCGGCGCGTTGATGACCGGGGTCGAGGCGATGCCGCCGAGCTTTCCGAGGCTCGTGACCGTGATGGTCGAGCCCATGAGCTCGTCGCGGGTCGCCTTGTTCGAGCGCGCCGCCTCCGACACCCGGCGGATCTCGGCCGCGAGGTCGTGCAGCGAGCGCGCCTCCGCGTGCCTGACGACAGGCACCTTGAGCCCGTCCGGTGTCTGCGTCGCGATGCCGACGTGCACCGCCGAATGGCGCAGGATCAGGTTCCGCTCCGCGTCGTGCAGCGCATTGCATTGCGGGAACGACTCGAGCACGCGCACCAGCGCGGCGACCAGGAACGGCAGGTAGGTCAGCGACGGCGCGCCTTTCGGCTGGCGCGAGTTCAGGTATTGCCGGAGTGCCTCGAGCTCGGTGACGTCGACTTCCTCGACGTAGGCGAAGTGCGGGATGTTCCGCTTCGCGGCGCTCATGCGCTCCGCGATTACGCGGCGCACGCCGATGATCTTGATCTCCTCGACGCCTTTCTTGGGCGCGCGCGCCGCGGGCTTCGCCGCGCCGCGACCCTGGCCCGAGATGACGGCGGCGAGGTCGTCGGCGGAGATCCGGCCGCCAGGGCCGCTGCCGCTCACGGTCGCGAGGTCGACGCCCGCGACGTGCGCCTTGCGCCGCGTCGCGGGCGAGGCCATGACGCGCGAGGCCGCCGAAGATGCGGCGACTGGCGCCGCGCCCGCCGCAGCCCCCGCCTTCGCCGGAGGCGCAGCCACGGCGGCACTCGGCTGCGCAGACTTCGCGGCCGGTGCGCCCTCGGCGGGTTGCGCGCCGGTGGTGTCGAACGCGATCAGCTCGGAGCCGACCGCGACCATGTCGCCCGGCTGGCCCGTGATCGAAAGTACGCGCCCGGTGACGGGGGACGGAATCTCGACCGCGGCCTTGTCCGTCATGACTTCGGCGATGACCTGGTCTTCCTTGACGCTGTCGCCAACCTTCACCTTCCACTCGACGACTTCGGCGGAGACCGTGCCTTCGCCGAGGTCCGGCATCTTGAAGACGTAGCGGCTCATGAGGCCTCCATGACTGCCTTCAGGGCTTTCGCGACGCGCGTCTGGCCCGGGAAATATTCCCATTCGAAGGCGTGCGGATACGGCGTGTCCCAGCCCGCGACCCGGAGGATCGGGGCCTCGAGGTTCCAGAAGCAGTTCTCCTGGATCGTCGCCGAGAGCTCGGCGCCGAAGCCGGCAAAGCGCGTCGCCTCATGGACGACGACGCAGCGGCCGGTCCGCGCCACGGAACCGCAGATCGTGTCGGTGTCGAGCGGCACCATCGTTCGCACGTCGATGATCTCCGCATCCAGGCCGAGGCTGCGGGCCGCGGCGTCGCTGACGTGCACCATGGTCCCATAGGTCACGACGGTCAAGTCGTTGCCGGGTCGGACGATCTCTGATTTTCCGATCGGAACCGTGTAGTGGCCGTCCGGCACGTCCCCTTTCGGATGCGTGCTCCATGGCACGGCCGGCTTGTGCGGGTCGCCGTCGAAGGGACCGTTGTAGATGCGCTTCGGCTCGAAATAGATGACGGGGTCGTCGTCTTCGATCGCGGAGATCAGCAGGCCTTTTGCGTCGTACGGATTCGAGGGCATCACGACCTTGAGGCCCGCGACGTGCGCAAAGAGCGCTTCGGGACTTTGCGAATGGGTCTGGCCGCCGCGGATGCCGCCGCCGCAGGGCGTGCGCACCGTCACCGGCGCCGAGAACTCGCCGGCGCTCCGGTAGCGGATGCGCGCGAGCTCGCTCACGATCTGGTCGTAGCCCGGGTAGATGTAGTCGGCGAACTGGATCTCGGCGACGGGCCGGAGGCCGTTCACCGCCATGCCGATCGCAGCGGCGATGATCCCGCCCTCCGCGATCGGAGTGTCCATCACGCGGCTCTCGCCGTACTTGCGCTGCAGGCCGTCGGTTACGCGGAACACGCCGCCGAAATAGCCGACGTCCTCGCCGAGCACGACGACCGACGGGTCCTGGCCGAGCTTGATGTCCATGGCCGAGTTCAGTGCCTGGATCATGTTCATCTGGGCCATGGTCAGTTCCCGGCCATCTCGTCGCGGAGTTCCGAAGCCTGCCGGCGCAGTTGCTCCGGCATGTCCTTGAAGACGTCCTCGAACATGAGCTGCGGATCGAGCCGCGGCGCCTCGGTGAGCGTTCCGTAGCTGACCGCCTCCTTCCACGTGCTCGCCACGAGCGCCTCGAACTCCGCGGTGAGCGCCTGGTGCCGCTCCTCGGACCACTCGCCGAGCGCGATCAGGTGTCTCTTCAGCCGATCGACCGGGTCGCCGAGCGGGAACTTCTGGTAATCGTCCTTCGGGCGGTAGCGCGCCGGGTCGTCGCTCGTCGAATGCGCGGCGGCACGGTAGGTCACGTGCTCGACGAGCGTCGGGCCCTGCCCCGTGCGCGCACGCTCCGCCGCCCAACGGGTGACTGCGTGCACCGCCAGGAAGTCGTTGCCGTCGACGCGCACGCCCGCGATACCGTAGCCCGGCCCGCGCGCCGCGAAAGTCTGGCGCTCGCCGCCGGCGTGGCCCTGGAAGGTCGAGATCGCCCATTGGTTGTTCACGACGCACAGGATGACCGGCGCCTTGTAAACCGAGGCGAAGAGGAGCGCGTGGTGGAAGTCGGCCTCGGCGCTCGATCCTTCGCCGATCCAGCTCACGGCGATCGCGTCCTGGCCCTTGATCGCGGCGCCCATCGCCCAGCCCACGGCCTGCGGGAACTGCGTCGCGAGGTTGCCTGAGATCGAGAAGATGTTGCCGTCGCGCCAGTGGTACATGACCGGGAGCTGCCGCCCCTTGCACATGTCGCGCGTGTTCGAGAGCAGCTGGCACATGAGGTCGAGCATCGGCCGGCCGCGCACGAAATAGAGGCCCTGGTTGCGGTACGAGGGAAACAACATGTCGTAGGGACGCAGCGCCATCGCCATCGCCACCGACACGGCCTCCTCGCCGTACGAGCGCATGTAGAAGGAAATCTTTCCGGAGCGCTGGATGCGCTGCATGCGGTCATCGAAGACGCGCGTCAGCAGCATGTGGCGGAGGCCTACCTGCAGCTCCGCCGCATCGAGGTGCGGGTGCCAGGGACCGACGGCGCGATGCTCGTCGTCGAGGACGCGCACGAGCCCTTCCGAGAGATACCGGATCTCGCCCCAGGGCGCACCCGCGTCGGGCCGCGCAACCTTTCCCGCAGGCGAGAGCTTCAGGTAGCTGAAATCCGGCGCGTCGCCGGGACGGGCAGGCGTCTTCGGCACGTGCAGGCGTGACTGGGCGACCATCGACTCCCTCGCGCGCGGCGGGCCTGGGCTCAGCCGCGTATCGTACGCGGCGACTTCGGGAAAACGGGGTTTTCCTGTACTGTCCTGCAAAATAATGAAATAATCATTGCGAATTCACCCGTGTTCCGAAAGGATTATTGCAATGTCGCTGGACGGAATCGACCGGCGCATCCTCGACGAGCTGCAGCGGGACGGCGCACAGTCCTCGGGCGACGTCGCGACCAAGCTCGGGCTCTCGAATACGACCTGCTGGCGCCGCATCCAGCAGCTCGAAAAAGACGGCGTGATCAGGAAGCGCGTCGCCCTCCTCGACCGCAAGGCGCTCGGGCTCGACGTCATGGTGTACGTGCACGTGCGCCTTTCGAGCCAGGGCCGCGACGCGCTCGCGCAGTTCGAGCGCGCGATCCGAGAGCGACCCGAAGTGCTCGACTGCTGCACGCTCACCGGCGAGTGGGATTTCCACCTGCGCATCGTCACGCACGACATGAAGGAGTACGAGGCTTTCTTCCTCGATCACCTGTCCAAGATCCCGAACGTGCAATCGGTGAATTCCTCGATCGTGGTCACGGTGATCAAGGAATCGACGGTGCTCCCGCTCAAGAAGGACTGACCTGATATTCTACGACCGCGACGGCGTAGAATGCCCTGCCTCGAAATGACCAACCACTTCTTCAAGCCGCTGTTCGAAGCCCTGCTCGAGGGCTCCGGCGTCCGCATCGACGGCGGCCGTCCCTGGGACGTCCGCGTGCACCGCGACCGCCTGTTCCGCCGTGCGCTGCGCGGCTCGCTCGGCATCGGCGAATCCTACATCGACGGCGACTGGGACTGCGACGCGCTCGACGAGCTTTTCCGCCGCGTCCTGTCCTTGAATGCGCAGCAGCGGCCGCTGATCCGGGCGGCACGCGCGCTGAAGACATTCCAGTCCCGCTTCATGAATCTGCAGACCCTGCACCGCTCGCGCGCGGTGGCCGAGGAGCACTACGACATCGACCACCGGATGTACGCGCTCTTCCTCGGGCCGTGGAACCAGTACACGTGCTGCTTCTTCGACGGCACCGACGACCTCGAGACCGCAGAAGTGCTGAAGCTCGAGATGATCTGCGACAAGCTCGAGCTCAAGGCCGGCGACCGCCTGCTCGACATCGGCTGCGGCTGGGGCGGCTTCGCGAAATACGCGGCGGCGACGCGCGGCTGCGAAGTCACGGGCATCAGCCTCTCCGAGGAGCAGATCCGCTACGCGGTCGAGTACACGCGGGCGCTCCCGGTCACCATCCGCAAGCTCGACTACCGCCTGCTCCCGGACTCGGGCCTCCCGCCCTTCGACAAGGTCTCGATCGTCGGCATGCTCGAGCACGTCGGCTACAAGAACTACGGGACGATCATGTCCGTCGTGCACCAGATGCTGAAGCCGGACGGACTTTTCCTGCTGCACACGATCGGCAACTGCGAGAGGACGACCGTTGTCGATCCCTGGATCGAGAAGTACATCTTCCGGAACTCGATGGCGCCGGCGATGGGCCAGCTGTCCGACGCCGCCGAAGGCAGGTTCGTGATCGAGGACTGGGAGAACTACGGGCACTACTACGCAAGGACGCTCGAGGCCTGGCACGAGCGCTTCAACGCGAACTGGGACCGGATCCGCGCGCTGAAGACCGCGCGGCCCTTCGACGAGCGCTTCCGCCGCATGTGGAACTACTACCTGATGTCCTGCAAGGCGGCTTTCGAAGTCGAACAGCTGCACCTCTGGCAGCTCGTCATGACGCGGCGCCAGTCGGGACGCGGCGTCTATCGCCGCGTCATGCGCACGGATGCGTCGCAGCCGCAGTCGGCCGCCGCACGGGAAGTGACGAAGAAAGCGCTCGACGCCGCGTGAGGGCGGCTCAATCCGTGAAGGTCAGCGACCGGATCTCACCGGTCCCGTAATCCAGCAGGTACAGCTCGCCGTCGAGGTCCTGGGCGAAGGCCGACGGCGCGAGCGGGCCGACCGCGCCCTGCGGCGCGCAGCCTTTCTCCAGGAGCTGGCGTACCCTGAATCCGCCCGTGCCGGTCGGCTCCAGCCAGGCGACCATGCCTTCGAAGTCCCCGAAAACGTAGTGTCCGGCGACTTGCGTCTGCTGCCCGCCGCGGTACACGTAACCGCCCGTGATCGAAAAGCCGATGTCGTGGCCGTATTCCGCGACCGGGTCTGTGAGGCCGGCCGTCTGGCAGCCGGTCGGCGGCGAGAAGCAGTGCGCGCCCTCGCGCACGTCCCAGCCGTAGTTGCGGCCGCGCTCGACGATGTCCACTTCCTCGAAGGAACTCTCGCCGACGTCGGCCGCCCAGAGATCGCCCGCCTGGCTGTCGAAGCTCCAGCGCCAGGGATTGCGGAAGCCGACCGCGTAAATCTCGGGGCAATCCAGCACGCTCACGCCGCCGAAGTTGCACAAGGGAGCACCGACGAACGGGTTGCTCGGCGGAATGGCATAGGGCGCGCCGGCCGGCCGGGCATTCACGTCGATGCGCAGCATCTTGCCGAGCAGGCGGCGCGTATTCTGCGCGTTCTCCGAAATTCCGCCGTCGCCGAGGCCGATGTAGAGCAGCCCGTCCGGCCCGAAGGCGAGGTCGCCGCCGTTGTGGTTGGTGGCGGTCTTCACGACGGTGATCAGGTCCCGCTCCGAGGCGGGATCGAGCGTCTGGCCGCCGTCCTTGCTCTGGAATTCCGCGGTGATGGACCGGAGCTCCGCGCCGACTTGCTCGCTGAAGTTGAGGTAAACAAGGCCGTTCGTCGCGAACGACGGATGGAACGCCATTCCGAGCAGCCCCATCTCGCCGTCCATGTGGACGCGCGAGCTGATGTCGATGAAATCCGTGGCGGACGTCGCGTCCGGGTCGTTCTGGAAGGCACGGACGACGCCGCCCTGCTCGACAACGAACCAGCGCGAGGCGTCATTCGGCGCTTGCAGCATTGCCGTCGGCGACGAGAAGGCGAGGTTCTGAAAGGCGCGCGGTGTCTCGAGGCCATGGCTGCAATCAGGCGGGCCCGGCACCGGGACGCCGTCGCTGCCACTGCCGCTGCATCCGATGACCGCCAGCGAGAGGGCGGCCGGCACCAGGCTACGGCGCTTCATGTTCTGTTTCCTTGTCGGACTTGCCTGTCAGGACCGCTCAAACGCCCCGAAGTTTCGCCGCAGCGGCCTCCAGGGTCGCGTCCCTCTTAGCAAAGCAGAACCGGATCAAGCGCGCCGCCGGTGGTGCGTCGCAGAAGGGAGACAAGGGTATCGCTGCGACGCCATGGCGCCGTGTCAGCTCCTCGCAGAACGTCACGTCGGGAAGGTCGGATATCGCCGAATAATCCGCGAGCTGGAAATACGTGCCGCGCACGGGGCGAAGGCCGAAGCGGGAACCTTCGAGTAGTGATGCGAAGCGGTCGCGCCGCGCCTGGTAGAAAGGAGCGAGCTCGTCGGGGTACCCCGGCATCTCGCGCATGAAGTCCGCGATCGCGTGCTGCACCGGCGTCGACACCGCGAAAGTCAGGAACTGGTGCACCTTGCGGAACTCCGCCGTGAGCGGCGGCGCGGCGACGCAGTAGCCGACTTTCCAGCCGGTCGCATTGAATGTCTTGCCGAAGGAGAACACGGCGAATGCGCGCTCGCGCAGGCGCGCGTTGCCGAGGACGCCGGCATGCCGGTGGCCGTCGAACACGAGCGATTCGTAAACCTCGTCCGACAGCAGGAAGCAGTCGGTGCCGACAAGGAGGTCCGCGAGCCGGTCCCAATCGGACGCAGAGAGCACGGCGCCCGCCGGGTTCAGCGGCGTGTTGACGACGAGCAGCCGTGTCCGCGGATTGATCGCATCCGCGAGGCGCTCCCAGTGGATGCTGAAGTCGGAAATCGCAAGCGGCACGCGCACGACGCGCGCACCCGCGAGCTCGGCGGCGGGACCATAGGAGTCGTAGCTCGGGTCGAGGAGGACCACCTCCTCCCCCGCTCGGACCACCGCGTGGATCGCCGCGAAGATCGCCTCGGTGCCACCGGCCGTGATCGTGACCTCGCCGGCGGGATCGACGCGCCAGCCGTGCCGGCGCGCGGCCGCCTCCGCGATCGCCTCGCACAGCGCGGGCAGGCCGGCCATCGGCGCGTACTGGTTGTGGCCCGCGGCCAGGTGATGCGCGACGAGCTCGCGCAGCCGCGCGGGCGGGTCGTAGTCGGGAAAGCCCTGGCCGAGGTTGATCGCGCCCGCATCGGCCGCGAGCCGCGACATCACCGTGAAGATCGTGGTGCCGACGCGCGGGAGCTTGCTCGGCGGCCGCGACATCACTCGTTGGCCGCGATGGCCCGCTGCACGTCCAGCTCGCGCCGCTTCTGCAGGCGCTGCGAGTAGATGCCGAAGACCGCAGTGCCGATCGCGACGATCAGGACGAGGATCGTCGCGAGCGCGTTGATGTCGGGGCTCACGCCGAGGCGCACCTTGGAGAAGATCACGATCGGCAGCGTGCTCGAGCCGGGGCCCGTCACGAAGCTCGTGATCACGAGGTCGTCCCATGAAAGCGTGAAGGCGAGCAGCCAGCCGGCCGCGATCGCCGGGATGATGATCGGCATCGTGATCAGGAAGAATACCTTGGCCGGCCGCGCGCCGAGGTCCATGGCGGCTTCCTCGAGCGACTCGTCGAGCGTCGCGAGCCGCGACTGCACGATGACCGTGACGTAGGCCATCGAGAAGGTCATGTGCGCGATCGTGATCGTCGTGATGCCGCGCCCTTCGGGCCAGCCGATGAGCTGCTCCATCGCGACGAAGAGGAGAAGGAGCGACAGGCCCGTGATCACCTCTGGCATGACGAGCGGCGCGGTCGCGAGCGCCGTCAGCAGCGGCCGGCCCCGGAAGTGGCCGAAGCGCGCGAGCGCGAGCCCGGCTAGCGTGCCGAGTACCGTCGCGCCGGTCGCGTTCATGGCGGCGATCTTGAGCGACAGTGCCGCCGCGCCCAGGATCTGCTCGTTGTGCACGAGCTCCGTGTACCACTTGGTCGAGAACCCGCCCCACACGGTGACGAGCCGCGACTCGTTGAACGAGAACACGATCATCAGGACGATCGGCAGGTACAGGAACAGGAATCCCGCGACCATCATGACCGTCAAGAAACGGGACCGGCGGCCGTTCACCGGTGGCCCCCGATCTGCTGGCCCTGCGAGCGCTGGTAGATCATGATCGGGATAACCAGCACGAACAGCATCGCGATCGCCACCGCGCTCGCCACCGGCCAGTCGCGGTTGTTGAAGAACTCCTCCCACAGCACGCGGCCGATCATCAGCGCATCCGGCCCGCCGAGGAGCGCCGGGATGACGAACTCGCCGACGGCCGGGATGAACACGAGCATGCAGCCCGCGACGATCCCGGAGCGCGTGAGCGGGACCGTGATCCTGAAGAAGGCCTTCACCGGCCGGCAGCCGAGGTCGGCGGCGGCCTCGAGCAGCGAGAGGTCGAGCTTCTCGATCGCCGTGTAGAGCGGCAGCACCATGAACGGCAGGTACGAGTAGACGATGCCGACGTACATCGCAAAGTTCGTCTGCAGCATCACGATCGGCTCGTCGATGATGCCGAGCCCCATCAGGACGTTGTTGATCACGCCGTTGTTCTTGAGGATTCCGATCCAGGCATAGACGCGGAGCAGGAACGACGTCCAGAACGGCAGCATCACGAGGAGCAGCAGCAGGTTCCGCCAGGCGGGCTTGCTGCGCGCGATGCCGTAGGCCATCGGGTAGCCGATCAGGAGGCAGATGAAGGTCGAGATCGCCGCCGTCTGGATCGAGTTCAGGAAGGACTTCCAGTAGAGCGAGTCCTTCACGAGGAACGCGTAGTTCTCGAGGTTGATGCGCAGCCCCACGACGTGCTCGGCGAGCCAGGTGACGAGCGGCTCGTAGGGCGGCATCGCGAGGCGGATCTCGGACACCGAGATCTTGAGCACGATCACGAACGGCACGAAGAAGAAGAGCAGCAGCCAGACGTACGGCACGCCGGTGACGAGCGTGCGGCCCGAGTAGCCGCGCGCCTTCAGCTCGCGCGTCGCCCATCGCCAGGGGCCATGCGCACGGATCCACGCGAGCACTTCGCCCAGGCGGAATGCCGGCTGCTTCGGCCGCTGCGAGGCGCTCCCCGTCACTGCGTGACCACCACCGGGCTCGAGGAATCCCAGCTGAGCCAGACCCTGTCATCCCAGCGGACGCGGTCTCCGGCCCCCGTGCGCAGCGTATTCGGCTGCGTCACCCGCATCTGGCGGCCGGTCGCGAGCTTCACGAGGTAGATCGACTGGTCGCCGCGGTAGGCGACCTCGGCGACGACGCCGGCGACGCGGTTGTCGCCGCCGCCCTCGGGCGGATCGCGCGAGAGCAGGATCTTCTCGGGCCGGAGAGCCACCCAGACCGTCGCATCGGGCGCGGCGCTGACGCCGTGGCCGACGTGGAAGGTGCCGCCGAGCTCGTCCGACGCGACCCGCACGTAGTCCGGCTCGTCCTCGATCAGCCGGCCCTCGAACAGGTTCACCGAACCGATGAAGTCCGCAACGAAGCGCGAGCCCGGGTACTCGTAGATGTCCGAGGGCGTGCCGATCTGCACGATCCCCCCGTGGTTCATGACGCCGATGCGCGACGCGAGCGTCATGGCCTCCTCCTGGTCGTGGGTGACGACCACGAAGGTGACGCCGAGCGTCTCCTGGATGTTCAGGAGCTCGAACTGCGTGTGCTCGCGGAGCTTGCGGTCGAGCGCCGCCAGCGGCTCGTCGAGCAGCAGCAGCTTCGGCCGCTTGATGAGCGCGCGCGCGAGCGCGACGCGCTGGCGCTGGCCGCCGGAGAGCTGGTGCGGCATGCGCTTGGCGAGCTGCTCCATGCGCACGAGCTTCAGGATCTCCGCCACGCGGTCGTCGATCTCCGACTTCGCCACCTTGTCCTGGCGCAAGCCGAAGCCGACGTTCTTCTGCACCGACATGTGCGGGAAGAGCGCGTACGACTGGAACATCATGTTGATCGGGCGCTCGTACGGAGGCGTCGCCGTGACGTCCACGCCGTCGATCCAGATCGTGCCTTCGGTCGGCGCCTCGAAACCCGCCATGAGTCGGAGCAGCGTCGTCTTGCCGGAGCCCGAGCCGCCGAGCAGGCAGAAGATCTCTCCGCGGTATATGTTCAACGAGACGTCGTCGACCGCGACGAAGTCGCCGAACTTCTTAGTCAGCTTCTCGAGGCGTACGTAAGGTTGCGCACCCGGGTCCTTCCAGGGCTCGTTCTTCTGGTCCGGTCTTGGGCTCGCCATGATCCCCCCGCTACCCTGAGTCTACTGGCCCGTCTTGATGCGCGTCCATGCGCGGCTCGCCTCGCGCTTGTAGCCGGGGGTCTCGGGCGTGTCGGGTTGCAGCTTCCGCACGATCTCCGCAGGCGGGTAGACGGCGGGATCGTCCCGCACGCGGGCGTCCAGGAACGGCAGCGAGTCGCGATTGCCGTTCGCGTAGCCGATATGGTTGCTGACTTTCGCGATGACCTCGGGCTCCATCAGGTAGTTGAGGAATTCGTGCGCGTTGCCGGGATGCGGAGCGTCGGCCGGTATCGCCACCGTGTCGAACCAGATGAACGAGCCCTCCTTCGGGATCGCGTAGTCGATCTTCACGGGCTTCGCCGCGGCGGCGCCGCGGTCACGCGCCTGGATGACGTAGCCATTCCAGCTGAAGCCGACGCAGACCTCGCCGCTCGCGAGGTCGTTGACGAGCTGCGACGTGTTGAAGTAGCGGATGAACGGCCTCACGCGCTTCAGCAGCGCCTCGGCGGCCGCGAGGTCCCCGGGCTTCTCGCTGTTGGCGTCGAGGCCGAGGTAGATGCGGGCCACCATGAACGTGTCCTCCGGCACGTCCATCATTGCGATGCCGCACCGGGCGAGCTTCGACGCGATGGCGGGATCGAAAATGGCGCGCCAGCTGTCGATGCGCCCGGTGCCAAGAACTTTCCGGACCATCGCGGGGTTGTAGCCGAGCCCCGCGGTGCCCCACATGTAAGGAACCGCGTGCGCATTGCCAGGGTCGTTGAGCGCGATGCGCTCCATGACGAACGGGTCCGCATGCACGAGATTGGGAAGCTTCGACTTGTCGAGTCTGCCGATCGCGCCCGCCTGGACCTGGCGCGCGAGCGGCACCGCCGAGGGGACCACGATGTCGTAGCCGGAGCGGCCGGTCAGCATCTTCGTTTCGAGGACCTCGTTGGCATCGTAAGTGTCGTAGACGACGCGGATGCCGGTCCTCGCTTCGAAGTCCGCGATCGTCGTCGGGCCGACGTAGTCGACCCAGTTGTAGACGTTGACGACTTTCTCTTCTGCTGCGGGCGTCGCGGGCGGAGGCGCGCCGGTTCCGCCGCAGGCGGCAAACAGCGGCAGCGCGGCGACGGCCGTCAGCCAGCGAATCGTCATCTGCCTACTGCCCCGTCTTCACGCGCGTCCAGGCGCGGTTGAGGCGGCGGCTGTAGTCCTGGGTGTGCGCGAGGGCCGGATGCAATTTGGCGAACACTTCCGGCGGCGGATAAACGGTCGGGTCGTCCCGGATCTCCGGCGGCAGGTAAGCCAGCGAGGCCCGATTGCCATTCGCATAGCCGATGTCGCGCGTGACGGCCGCGATGACCGCCGGCTCCATCAGGAAGTTGAGGAAGGCGTGCGCGTTCCGAGGGTGGGGCGCATCGGCCGGGATCGCGATTGCGTCGAACCAGCTCACCGAGCCCTCCTTCGGCGTGACGTACACGACTTCGACGGGAGGCGTCGCTTCCGCGCCGCGCGCGCGCGCCTGGTTCGCGAGGCCGTTCCAGTCGAGCGCCACGCAGATCTCGCCCGTCGCGAGGTCGTTCGTGTGCTGGGATGCGTGGAAATAGCGCACGTAGGGGCGAGCCTTCTTCCACAGGGCCTCGGCGGCCTCGAGGTCTTCGGCCCTTTCGCTGTTCGGGTCGCGGCCCAGGTAGGCAAGTGCCACGTTGAAGGCGTCTTCCGGCGCATCGAGGATGGCGATGCCGCAGGACGCGAGGCGCGAGGCGATCGCCGGGTCGAACAAGGCGCTCCAGCTGTCGAGCCGGTCGGTCCCGAGCGCCTTCCGGACCTTCTGCGGGTTGTACGCGAGGCCGTCCATGCCCCAGGTGTAGTCGATCACGTAAAGGTTGCCGGGATCGTTGGCGGCCAGCCGCTGCATGATCGCCGGGTCCATGTTCGCGAGGTTGGGCAGCTCCGACTTGTCGAGTTTCAGGAACGCGCCCGCCTTGATGAGGCGCTCGGCGAACGTCGCGGTCGGCACGACGATGTCGTAACCGGTCCCGCCCGTGAGCAATTTCGTCTCGACGATCTCGTTCGAGTCGTAGGTGTCGTAGACGACCTTGATGCCCGTCCGCGCCTCGAAGTCCGCGATCGTGGTGCGGCCGACGTAGTCGGTCCAGTTGTAGACGTTGAGGACCTTCTCTTCGGCGGGCCGCGAGCCGGCCGGCGCCTGGCCGCCGCTCCCGCAGGCCGCGACAGCGAGCGCCGCCGTGAGCGTCAACCCGCTACGGGTTGAGGCGCGCACCCGTCACTGGCCGCTGCGAACCCGCGTCCAGGAGCGGTTCAGCTCGCGGCTGAACTGCTGCGATTCGACGAGGTCGGGCTGCAGCCGGGCGCGCGTCGCCGCGTCCGGGTAGATGCCGGGGTCGTTCTTGATCGAGTCGTCGACATAGGGGAGCGATGCGATGTTGCCGTTCGCGAAGCGCACCTTGTTCGTGACCTTCGCGATGACCTCGGGCTCCATCAAGTAATTCAGGAAGGCGTGGGCGTTGTCGGGATGCGGCGCGTCGGCCGGGATCGCCAGCATGTCGAAGAAGTTGATCGCGCCTTCCTTCGGGATCACGTACTTCACGTGCACCGGCTTGGCTGCCGCGGCGCCGCGGTCGCGCGCCTGCAGCACGTCGCCGCTCCAGCCGAGCGCGAGGCAGATCTCGCCCGAGGCAAGGTCGTTGATGTACTGCGAAGAGTGGAAGTACCGGACGTAAGGCCGGATCTTCATCAGCGTATCCTCGACGACCTTGAGGTCCTCGGGCTTCTCGCTGTTCGGGTCGAGGTTCCGGTAGATCGCGACCGAGCCGAAGACGTCGGTCGGCGCGTCGAGGATCGCGATCCCGCACTTGGCGAGCTTCGAGGCGATCGCGGGGTCGAGGAGCGCCGACCAGCTGTCGATCGTGTCGGTGCCGAGCGCCTTCTTCACCAGGTCCGAGTTGTAGCCGAGCCCGACCGTGCCCCAGAGGTAGTTGATCGAGTGGTTGTTGCCCGGGTCGTGCGCGGCGGTGCGCTGCATGATGTCCGGGTCCATGTTCTTGAGGTTCGGCAGCTTCGACTTGTCGAACGGCAGGAACACGCCGGCCTTGATCTGGCGCTCGAGGAAGGGGGCGGTCGGCACGACGACGTCGTAGCCAGAGCGGCCGGCCAGCAGCTTCGTCTCCAGCACCTCGTTCGAGTCGAACACGTCGTAGGTGACGTGGATGCCCGTGGCCTTCTCGAAGTCGGCGACGGTGGTGTCCGCGATGTAATCCGACCAGTTGAGGACGTTCACGGACTTCTCTTCCGGCGCCTGGGACTTCGCCGCAGCCTCCGTTTCCTTCTTGCCGCCGCAGGCGGCCACCGCAAGCAGTGCGGCGGCGAGGGCCCCGGACCTGATCGCGCGCTGCATGTGCCCCTCCATCCTCATGCGACGCCGATGTCCCGGGCCGTCAGGTCGATGCAGCGCCTCGCCTTCTCGATCAGCTCGTCGACGTCCTCGCGGGTCATCACGAGCGGCGGCGCCATGATCATCGTGTCGCGCACCGCGCGCATGATGAGTCCGTTCTTGAAGCAGTGGTCGCGGCAGACGAGCCCGACCGTGCCGCGGTCGCGGAAGAAGGTGCGGCTGCCCTTGTGTGCCACGAGCTCGATCGCACCCAGCATGCCGACGCCGCGCACTTCGCCGACGAGCTTGTGGTCGGCCAGCTCGCGGATGCGCTTCTGGAGGTAAGGCGCGATCTCGTCGCGCGCGCGGTCCACGATCTTCTCGCGCCGCATGATGCTGAGGTTCTCGATCGCGACGGCGCAGCAGACCGGGTGGCCCGACCAGGTGAAAC